>Ga0364881_10154_pt1 | contig 47966 bp, 44 predicted proteins | sample ExccelJu500001D4_5_FD_206923 | JGI IMG/M metagenome (GOLD analysis project Ga0364881, IMG submission 206923) | Enriched cells from Trout Bog Lake Hypolimnion, Wisconsin, USA - BchlTB.July30.5000.01.D4 | ecosystem: Environmental > Aquatic > Freshwater > Lake > Hypolimnion/Profundal zone | place...
TCAATTCGATATGGGATGGGATAGTCCTCTTGCTCGCAGCATAAAGGATGGCGCCGCAAAGCTTTCAAAACGACTGGGCTGCGGACGCGTAAAAACTGATCAACCTGCAGAACAAGATTCATGAAAGTGCGGATTGGACATAGCTTTATCCAAACCAGTTCGTTTAACCAGATTCAGAGGGTTGGACAAATAGTTCATTTTTGAAAATAGGCGGACGAGAATAATTGTCCGCGACCATCGTAAAGGGAGAGTCAGGTTGAGTTCATTGATAGTACGCAAGGCAGCGGTATTGGGTGCCGGGGTGATGGGGGCGCAGATCGCTGCACATATGGCTAATGCGGACGTGCCGGTGGTGCTGTTCGATCTTGTCTCTCAACAGGGTGATCCCAATGGGCTTGCGAATAAAGCAATTGAAGGCTTGAAAAAATTGACCCCCGCCCCGTTGATGGACAAGGAACGAATCCGGTTCATCGATGCGGCAAACTTCGACCAGCATCTGTCGCTGCTTGCAGAGTGTGATCTGGTCATCGAGGCCATTGCCGAGAAAATGGAATGGAAGGAAGATCTTTATCGCAAAATCATCCCTTTCATCAAACCAGGCGCGGTGGTTGCGTCCAATACCTCGGGCCTGTCCATAAATAGACTTTCAGAAAACTTGCCTGTGGAGATGCGGCCCCGGTTCTGTGGAATCCACTTTTTTAACCCGCCGCGTTACATGAGATTAGTGGAAATCATCGCTACCCGGAGCAGTGCTCCGGCCATGCTTGATCATCTGGAAACCTGGCTCACCTCGCGCCTCGGCAAGGGGGTGGTGCGAGCCAGGGATACGCCGAACTTTGTTGCCAACCGGGTAGGGGTGTTTTCCATCCTCGCCGTCATGCACCACACGGCCAGGCTGGGCTTGGGATGCGACGAGGTGGATGCACTCACGGGACCCCGGATCGGGCGTCCCAAAAGCGCCACATTTCGGACTGCCGATGTGATAGGGCTGGATACGCTTAACCACGTGGTCAAAACGATGCGCGACACGCTGCCGAGCGATCCCTGGTTCGGACACTTCAACGCGCCACAATGGCTGCATGGGCTGATTGAGAAGGGAGCTCTGGGACAAAAGACCAAGACCGGTATCTTCACGAAAGTTGGCAAGGACATTCATGTCTTTGATCCTGCTCAGGGACAGTATCGGCCTGCCACCGGCTCCATTGCACCTGAGGTGGCGGATTTACTTAAAATTACTGATCCGGCCCTGCGTTTGACAGCATTGCGCGTCGACGCGCATCCCCAGGCGCAGTTGTTGTGGAGCATCTTCCGTGACGTGTTCCATTACTGTGCCTACCACTTGGCCGACATCGCCGACAATGCACGGGATGTCGACTTCGCCATGCGCTGGGGGTTTGGCTGGAACCGGGGGCCGTTCGAAACCTGGCAAGCGGCGGGTTGGAAGGCTGTGGCAGAAGCCATTCGAGACGATATTGCGGATGGCAAAACCATGAGTGATGCGCCGCTGCCTGCCTGGGTCTTCAACAGGGAAGGCATGCATGAGGCGACTGGTTCCTGGTCTGCCGCAGAGCAGGCTCTCAAACCGCGCTCCGGCCTCCCCGTATACCAGCGCCAGCTTTATCCGGAGCGGGTGCTTGGGGAAGCCTCCGATGTGACAGGCAACACGATTTGGGAAAACGAGAACGTGAGGTTGTGGACTCACCCCCTGGATACGGGTATCGCAATTCTTTCCATTCTTAGCAGAATGCACACCATTGGAACCCCCGTGCTGGAAGGGTTTTTGACAGCGGTGGTCATCGCTGAAACTGAATACTCAGGTCTTGTACTCTGGCAGGAGGCGCCTTTTTCCGTTGGAGCCAACTTGCGGGAATTCCTGGAGGATTCCAAGGCCGGAAAATTCGACGAGTTGAATAACATGTTGATCAAATTTCAGCGGGCGTCGATGGCTCTCAAATATGCCCAAGTTCCCACTGTCGCGGCCGTAGAGGGTTTGGCCCTGGGCGGCGGTTGCGAATTAGCTATGCATGCAAGCCATCGTGTGCTTGCCTTGGAGAGTAGCATCGGCTTGGTTGAACCCGGTGTGGGCCTTATCCCCGCAGGAGGGGGAAGCAAAGAATTTGCTTTAAAGGCCGCAGAACTGGTGAAATTTCAGGCCGGAGTAGAGGTATTTCCTGCAATCCAGTCAGTTTTCCAGACCATATTCAATGCGAAGAAGTCAGGCAGCGGCCAGGAAGCCAGGGAAATGGGATTTGCAAAACCATCCGATGATCTGGTGTTTCATCCAAGGGAGCTGCTTTATATTGCTTTGCGGCGGGCACGCGCAATGGCAGAAGCGAACTATCACCCGCCGATGCCGGCAAGGAACGTGGCAGTTGCCGGTCGCAATGGTATTGCCGCGCTGGAATTGACATTGGCGAAACTGCAGGAAGAGGGTAGCATTTCTGCCCACGACTATCGGGTGGGGCGAGCGGTTGCAGTGGCCCTTTGTGGCGGCGATGTGGAAGCAGGTAGTCAGGTGAGTGAAGAATGGCTGTTGGAGGTGGAACGCAGAGAATTCATCGCGCTGCTTAAAACACCGGAAACCCAAGCCCGTATCCAGCATATGCTGGAAACAGGCAAGCCGTTGAGAAATTGAACGGTAACGCTTTTGACGGATCGATCAGGCAACTTAAAAAAACGGAGCTAATTTGTGAGCATGAAAATTCTTGTCCCGATAAAACGGGTGGTGGACTATAACGTCAAGATTCGCGTCAAAGCCGACAATTCGGCAGTTGAGCTGGACAATGTCAAAATGTCCATGAATCCCTTCGATGAAATTGCTGTGGAAGAAGCGGTGCGGCTGAAGGAAGCGGGTGTTGCGGTTGAGGTCGTCGTCGTTACCTGTGGCATTGCAGCCGCCCAGGACATTTTGCGCTCTGCCTTGGCTCTGGGGGCGGATCGGGCGATTCTTGTAGAAGTCGATGTCGCCCAGTCGGAAACATTGCAGCCTCTGGCGGTGGCCAAACTGCTCAAGGCAGTGGTCGGGCAGGAACAACCCGGCCTGGTTATTTGCGGCAAACAGGCGATTGACGACGATGCCAATCAGACCGGCCAAATGCTGGCAGCCTTGCAGGGCTGGCCCCAGGCGACATTTGCCTCGAAGGTGGTGATTGCAGACGGAAAAGCTACTGTAACGCGGGAAGTGGATGGAGGACTGGAAACCCTTGCCGTCACTTTGCCAGCCGTAATCAGTACCGATTTGCGTCTCAACGAGCCTCGTTATGCCACCTTGCCCAACATCATGAAGGCGAAGAAAAAACCGCTCAACATCCTGACCGCTGCTTCACTGGGCGTGGACGTTGCACCACGCCTGATTACCCGTAGCGTTAATGAGCCGCCCAAACGCACTGCCGGTATCCGTGTGGGTGATGTTGCACAACTGGTAGACAAGCTGAAAAACGAAGCCAAGATTATCTGAAGGGAACGAGCATGAGCATTCTGGTAATAGCCGAACACGACAACGCAACGCTGAAAGCCGGCACCCGTAACACGCTGTCGGCAGCACTCAAGCTGGGTATCACAGCAGATATATTGGTGGCAGGCTACAACTGCCAGCCGGCAGCCCGGGCAGCCGCTTCATTGGCAGGGGTGAACAAAGTGAAGGTGGCCGATGCAGCCCATCTGGCCGATGGATTTGCCGAAAACCTGGCCTCGCTGGTGGTGTCAATCGCTGCCGGTTTCAGTTATATCCTGGCACCTGCCTCTACCTATGGTAAAAACTTTATGCCCCGCGTTGCTGCGTTACTGGATGTCGCCCAGATTTCCGAAATCAGTGCCGTGGTGGATGCCAACACTTTCGTGCGTCCCATCTATGCGGGTAACGCCCTTGCAACCGTTGAAAGCAAGGATGCGGTAAAAGTGATCACGGTACGTACCACGTCTTTTGACGCCGCCGGCGATGGCGGTTCTGCTGCCATTGAAAACGTGTTATCTCCGGCTGATCTGGGTTGCACGACCTTGGTGGGGCGTGAATTGAGTGTGTCAGAGCGGCCCGAACTGGGTGCAGCCAAGATCGTCGTTTCCGGCGGGCGCGGTTTGGGTAACGGGGAAAACTATCAGAGGGTGCTGGCTCCTCTGGCGGACAAACTCGGCGCTGCCCTGGGTGCCTCCCGTGCTGCCGTGGATGCTGGCTTTGTCCCCAACGACTATCAGGTGGGGCAGACCGGCAAAATAGTTGCCCCCCAGCTTTACATCGCCGTGGGTATCTCCGGTGCCATTCAGCATCTGGCCGGCATGAAGGAATCAAAAGTGATCGTCGCCATCAACAAAGATGCTGATGCGCCGATTTTTCAGGTGGCCGATTACGGCTTGGTGGGAGACCTTTTCGAGTTGGTGCCACAACTGACGGCGGCCCTCTAAAAACCGCATTGGGGAGATTACTATGACTGTATACGTTGCGCCGGTAAAAGATTTGATGTTCGTGCTGGAAGAAGTGGCCGGTCTCGACGAAGTTGCCGCGCTTCCCGGCTGTGAAGAGGTGGGCATCGAACTGGTGTCTGCCGTGCTGGAAGAAGCCAGTCGTCTGGCCGAAGAAGTCATTGCGCCTTTGAATAAAATCAGTGACCAGCAAGGTGCGACGTGCGCCAATTACGAAGTCAAGACTTCTCCCGGCTTCAAGGATGCTTATAAACAGTTTGCAGACGGTGGCTGGATCGGCCTGACATGCGATCCCGAGTTCGGCGGGCAGGGACTGCCCCATTTGTTGAGTATTCCTGTGGGTGAAATCTGGAACTCTGCCTGCACCGCCTTTGCCCTTTGTCCCATGTTGACCAGCGGTGCCATTGAGGCACTGAGCCATCATGCTTCCGACGACTTGAAGGCCCGCTATCTGCCGAAAATGATTTCCGGCGAATGGACCGGCACCATGAATCTGACTGAGCCCAATGCGGGCTCGGATCTGGCTGCGGTTCGAACCAGGGCGGTTCCTGCAAATGATGGAAGCAATGCCTATCTGATCAGTGGCACCAAGATTTTTATTACTTATGGCGAGCACGATTACACCGACAACATCATTCATCTGGTGCTGGCCCGCTTGCCTGATGCACCGGCCGGTGTGAAAGGGATTTCTCTTTTTGTGGTACCCAAATTCCTGCTGAACAGTGATGGTTCTGCTGGGGCGCGCAACGATGCGAAGTGCGTATCAATCGAGCACAAGATGGGAATTCACGGCAGTCCAACCGCCGTGATGGCCTTTGGCGAAGAAACCGGCGCTGTCGGTCACCTGGTGGGCGAAGCCAACCGCGGACTGGAATACATGTTCACCATGATGAACAACGCCCGACTGTCGGTCGGGCTTGAAGGGGTGGGTATTGCGGAACGCGCTTATCAACAAACGCTTGGCTATGCCATGGAACGCATTCAGGGAAGGGTGGCGGGCAGGGAAGGAACTCTCCCTATTGCCTATCATCCTGATGTACGGCGCATGTTGATGAGCATGCGTTCGCAAACGGAAGCCATGCGCGCGCTGGTTTTGGTTGCTGCGGCCAGTTTGGACAAGGCTGCCCGTTGCGCTGATGCCGGGGAGCGCAAACGCCATCAGGCCCGAATAGATTTGTTGATTCCCGTGGCCAAGGGATGGTGCTCCGAGCAGGCGAATGAAATCGCCTACACTGCTGTGCAGGTACATGGAGGCATGGGCTACATTGAGGAAACCGGCGTTGCCCAGTACCAGCGGGATGCCCGCATTACGACCATTTATGAAGGCACTACCGGAATTCAGGCGAATGACTTGATGGGCCGCAAGGTGGCTCGCGATGGCGGGGCGGCAGCCAACGCCTTGATACTTGAGATGGTTGCGACTGCTGTCCAAGCCCAAGGCGTTACCGAACTGACTAGTATGGGCGACGCACTGGCCGGCGGCGTGGCAGACCTCAAGGCCGCCACAGACTGGATCGTGGAGAACTATGTAAGCAATACTGCATCGACCCTGCTCGGTTCTGCCCATTATCTCAAGCTGTTCGGTACGGTGGCGGGAGCCTGGCTGCTGGTGCGTTCGTCTATTGCCGCACAAGCCAAGCTCGTCGCAGGAAATGGTGACGCCGCGTTTTGCAGGCAAAAAATTGGAACGACACGCTTTTATATAGATCAGGTGCTCCCTTTGACAGCGTCTCTGCTGCTCATGCTCAAGCGTGGTACGAGTAGTCTTGAAGCGGCAGATTTGGCGCTTTCCTGAATTAACAAACGTTAAAAGGATTCCATTCGATGAATGTAATGATTGTCCATGCCCATCCGGAACCAAGGTCGTTTTGTGCGGCGCTTAAAGATACCGCTGTTGAAACGCTGAGAGCGCATGGGCATGAGGTATGTGTTTCAGATCTGTATGCGATGAATTTCAATCCGGTTGCTTCTGCGGAAGATTTTCTGGAACGGGACAACCCGGACTATTTGTTCTATGCTCTGGAGCAGAGAAACAGCCTGACTTCCGGGACGTTTAAGGAAGATATTCGAGACGAGATTACCAAAGTCGAAAATGCCGAGCTGATCATTTTTACCTTTCCCATATTCTGGATGTCAGTGCCGGCAATTATGAAAGGCTGGATTGACAGAGTATTTGTTTCAGGACTGTTCTACGGTGGAAAAAGGATTTACGGGAAGGGTGGAATGAAGGGGAAGAGGGCATTGGTTTGCACGACGCTTGGTGGCAGAGAGTACATGTTTGGCTGCAAGGGAATTCATGGACAGCTTTATGGCACCTCCGGGATGCTTCGTTCTTTGTTGCAAGGATCGCTGGGTTATGTAGGAATGGAGGTTCTGGAACCATTCGTTGCTTACCATGTGCCGTATATTTCTGACGAGGGAAGAAAGAAAATCCTCGTGAATTGGAAGCAGGAACTTTTATCCCTGGATACAAGGGCAGTCATTGAGATGCCGAGTCTTGATCACTATGACGATACGTTTAGCCCCCTAAGCTTATGAGAACGGAAATTTGATTTGTTAATACCTATCTGGTTTGACCTGCTCACTCAAATAACCCATGGAAGCTCATAATGCGTGAATCAATGGAATTCGACGTAGTGATCGTCGGCGGAGGCCCTGCGGGTTTATCTGCGGCGATTCGTCTCAAGCAACTCAATCCGGACATCAATGTCTGCCTGATAGATAAAGGATCTGAAGTCGGCGCCCATATTCTTTCGGGGGCCGTCATGGATCCCCGCGCCTTGACCGAACTGATTCCAGACTGGAAGGAGAAGGGGGCTCCGCTCAATACCGCGGTCACTGAAGACCGCTTCTATTTGCTGTCGGAAACCGGCAGTAGAAAAGTCCCCAACTTTCTGTTGCCCGACTGTTTTCAGAATCACGGCAACTTCATTGTCAGCCTCGGACAGGTTACTCGCTGGCTCGGGGAACAGGCCGAAGCGCTGGGCGTGGAAATCTACCCCGGCTTTGCCGGCGCCGAAGTGCTTTACGACGAAAACGGTGCGGTCAAGGGCGTTGCCACCGGTGACATGGGAGTAGGTCGTGATGGTCAACCCACTGCCACTTACCAGCCGGGTATGGAACTTCATGGCAAATATACCCTGTTTGCCGAGGGCTGCCGGGGACACTTGGGGAAACAACTGGAAGCCAGATTCAACCTGCGCGAAGGTGTTGACCCGCAAACCTATGGCATCGGCATCAAGGAACTGTGGGAAATCAAGCCCGAACTGTTCCGGGCCGGCCTGGTGATGCACAGCGCCGGCTGGCCACTGGCATCCGATACCTACGGCGGTGCCTTTCTCTACCACTTTGACGAAAACAAGGTGGCCGTGGGTTTTGTGGTCGGTCTCGGTTACAGCAATCCCTATCTTTCTCCTTTCGAGGAATTCCAGCGCTTCAAAACTCACCCGGAAATCCGTACCTTCTTTGAAGGCGGCAAACGAATCGCTTACGGAGCAAGGGCTATTACTGCAGGAGGCATCCAGTCGCTGCCCAAGATCGTATTCGCAGGCGGTGCTCTCATAGGTGATGATGCAGGATTCCTCAATGCCTCCCGCATCAAAGGATCGCATGCGGCTATCAAGACCGGCGCATTGGCCGCCGAAGCGATTGCCGATGCGCTGGCTAGAGGGCGGCAACGGGATGAGTTGAACGCCTATCCCGAAAAATTCCGCGCCTCCTGGCTCCATCAAGAGTTGCACAAGGCCCGCAACTTCAAGCCTTACATGAGCATTGGCACCTATATTGGCGCTATTCTGGTGGGGATCGACCAATTACTGCTCAAAGGCAAGGCGCCATGGACTTTGCACAATACAGCGGATCACACCAAACTCAAACCGGCTGCGGAATGCAAATCTATCGACTATCCCAAGCCTGACGGAGTGCTGACCTTCGACCGGCTTTCTTCGGTGTTCCTTTCCAACACCAACCATGAAGAAGACCAGCCTTGTCATTTGCAACTGAAAAATGCTGATACGCCGATCACCCTCAATCTGGCGCAATATGATGCTCCCGAACAACGATATTGTCCGGCTGGGGTATATGAAATCGTGAAAGACGAAACGGGCAATAATCCCCGGTTGCAGATCAACAGTCAGAACTGCGTGCACTGCAAGACTTGTGACATCAAGGATCCAAGCCAGAACATCAACTGGGTAACTCCTCAAGGTGGCGAAGGTCCGATTTACCAAGGCATGTAATATGTAATAAAAGGGTGTGTCCGTAACCGGTGTCAAATAACCCTTGTAACGGGGCTTCAGCAAGTCAATAACGACAGGAGAGGCAAAATGCCGATTAGCGCTTTTGATCACTACACGATTCGCGCTGCAAATGTGGATGTATCCGCCCGCTTTTATTCTGAGATCATGGGATTTCGCACCCAAGTGCTGGACGGATTTGAATTTCCTTTTCGCCTTATGTTTCTTGGCGATCAGGCTATCGTTCATCTGATGGGTGCGGGAGAGGCTCTTGATACATTTCTCCGGCGGGGTGCCCCTTGTTACGATACCGGGCCGGAGCGCATCACGGGTAATATGGAACATGTTGCTTTTAACGCCACAGGACTGGCGAGTTTCATCACCAGGCTGAGTGACTCGGGAATTCCTTTTAGTGAACGTTCTTTGCCTGATTACGGCGTTGCCCAGTTGATGTTTGACGATCCGGACGGGGTAGAAATCGAAGTCAACTTCCCCATTGCGGAAAAATTATAGTTCTCTGCAGGAATCGGAAAATTAGAAATGTTATGGAGATTGAATGCTAACCAAAGAATTCATGGAAAAAACAATCCGGGACTATTTTATTGCCTGTAACTCAGGCAGTGCGGAAGCTGTGATGGTTTATTTCACACCAGAGGGTACGCATTATTTTCCGGAAGGAAGTCCTTTTGGAACCTTAAAGGGTGCCAGAGTGATTGGTGATTGCTGGGCCAAATGTGTTCGGGAATTAGGTTCGTTTTGGACAGTGGATAACTTTGTGGGTGATCCGGAAACCGGAAAGGCAGTGATTGAGTGGACACATTTCAAGAAAAAAAGTGGCCTAATATTGCGTGGTGATGAATGGTACCAATTTACGCCGGATGGGAAAATTTCTGAAATACGTGCTTACTATGCATGTCCAACTCACGAGGGTGTAAAAGAACATCGTATCGGCGGTCTTGATTACCGGGGGCGGGGTTATCCATCCGCATAATTCTTAATAAATTCGGTTATTACAGTTCCCCGTTGAATCGTTGTAACATGTTGAAAAATAATAATTATATAATAAATTTAGGTTTCTTGGATAATGTTCTTCTGGCGTATCGTTGAAGTCGTGTTTCCACTCGTGGCAGTTGTTTCGGTTGGCGTTTGGGCCGGGCGACGCCATCAACCGGAAATGGAGGTGGCTAACCGGCTCAACATGGACTATTTTGTGCCGGCGTTGGTATTTGGGGTGCTGGTTGGCGGAGATTTTCGCATCGCCCAGTTTTCAGGGCTGGCTCTGGGCACCTTGCTGTTTGTTTTTGGTGCTGGGGCAGCGGGGCTGGTCGCGGCAAAATTGTTGGGCGTGCTACCCAAAACTCTTGTGCCGCCGATGATGTTCAACAACAGTGCTAATCTAGGCCTGCCGTTGGCGCTGCTGGCGTTTGGCAAGGATGCCATGCCTGCAGCCGTAGTGATGTTTCTGGTTTCCACCACGCTGCACTTCAGTTTTGGCGCCTGGTTGCTTGACCATCACGCCAGGCTGAGGGATTTGTGGAAAGTACCCGTGCTATTCGCCACCTTGCTGGGTCTTGGCCTGAATTTTACCGGCGTGCATATCTGGGCGCCGCTCATGACAGCAACTCGCCTGCTTGGCGATATCTCTGTGCCGCTGATGATGTTCGCTCTCGGCGTGAGGCTGGCAAATATGACATTGGCCGAGAGCCGCCTTGGTTTATTGATTGCTGTGTTACGCCCAATCACCGGGGTGGCACTGGCCTATCTGGTTGGGCGGGGGCTGGATTTAACAGACATCCAGAGTGCGCAACTCATCTTGTTCGGTGCGTTGCCACCTGCGGTATTGAACTACATCTTTGCGGAACACTATCGTCAGGAACCTGAAAAAGTTGCATCCATAGTAATGATAGGCAATGTTGTTGCATTGATTTCCATCCCGCTGACATTACTGCTGGTGCTACCTCACTAGTAGACCGTTCCAGCAAAACAATTACAAATCAACCGTTCGGCCTGAGCTTGTCGAAGGCTTGTTTTAACAAGAGAAAACGGTTCGACAAGCTCACCGCGAACGGTAACGGTTTTGCTGGAACGCACTACTACTAGTCAGTGGAGTTTCATCAGTTCTGGTTCTGTCAAATATTTTTGAACAGAGGACTCCTTAGTTGCTGGGAGGCATCTGCCGCAGAGAAAAATTTCTCCATGTAGATGTCGCGCTCGAAAAGTCGTCCCTGCATCAAGGTCGAAATACAGGCGTCGATCATCGCCGGTGGCCCGCACAGGTAGGCCTTGTGGCCGCGAAAGTCATTGTTGAAATGTGTTTTCGCCGCCTCATGCACAAAACCTCGCGCGCCCTCCCAATTCGAATCTGCGGGTTCATGCGACAGCGCGGGAACGTAAGAAAAGTTGGGATTTCTGGCGGCCAGTTCAGTAAATTCAGCATGGTAATAAAGCTCTGTCCTGTTGCGTTGACCGTAGATGAGCGTCATCGGCAGATTGCAGCCTTTACCCAACAAATCCTCGATCATCGACTTCGGACTGGACAGGCCGGAGCCCCCAGCCATGAAAATCAACGGGACGTTGGCCGATTTTTTAACGAAGAAGCGACCATAGGGGCCGGACAACTTCAACTTTTCGCCGACTTCCAGGTGCTCGTGCAACCAAGTGGTGACTTGACCTCCCGGCACGATGCGCACGTTTAATTCAACCAACTCCGATTGCTGCGGCGCATTGGCCAACGAAAAAGCCCGTGATTGACTGTCAACTGCGGGCACCTCCAGATTGATGTACTGACCGGCCTGAAAATGCATCGGACGATCCAGTTTCAACCAGATGCCGCGTATGGTCGGCGTCAAGGCTTCGATGCGCACCACCTCGCCCGTGTAATCCTCGACGGGAAGATTTTCGGCATCCGGGTCTTCGTCGATCTCGGCCTCGATTACCGTGTCGCATGCCAGACGTGCGCAGCATGCCAGCGTTTTACCTTCCTCACGCTCGAAGTCCATCAAGGCGAAGGTGGATGCCTCGCCGTGATCGACCTCACCATCCACGACCTGCACTTTGCAGGTCGCACATAGTCCGTGACAGCAGGCATGGGGCAAATAGATACCGGCACGCAGAGCAGCGTCGAGTATGGTTTGCCCCTCTTCGACATCGATAGTCTGACCGAGTGGCTCGATGGTTAATTCATAACTCATAAACCCATCCGATCAGGAACGGCTGCCATTGATGCCTGTCAGGCCCGGTGTCTTCAACCGCAACACATCCTTGTGTTTGAGACCCAGCTCGCCTATCGTCTTGCTCATATCGGGCTGCCAGGGCTGGCCGGATTTCAGCCAGGTGGCGGTGCTGAAATCCACTTTGCTCCAATCCGGGTGATAGCCGAAAGAGTTGGCCAGAATTTTGTTGCACAATTCACTGAACGGCGTGGTGGGCGGTAAACAATAGGCAAACGGGGCACAGAACATCAGGTGGTCGTCCCAGCCGACGTACAGCAATTGTCCGCCGTGGAACTTGTCCTGCGTATCGGCAGGACTGAATTGGTAATCTTTCAGAGCAGTTACAGCCATTTTTATCTCCTAGAATTTTGCTTTGGGAGGGCTAAACGCCCTCCGCTCGCATCAAACAATTAAGTGTTTTTGGTCGCCAAGCCGCGCCAGGTATCGAAGTTCTTCTGATCGCGCGAGCCTTCGAAATCAAGGTTGTCCTTGCCATGTTCGAGGTGATACCACTCCAATACTTTGGCTAATGGATTGAAGCCTTCAACTGTTGGATCCGTGCCTTCGGGGAAACAGTTACCCTGATAAATCTGATGCACGGGCAACCAGGCCTGGATGTACTTTTGTGGCTCGTCGTCAAAGATCTTCTTGCAGCCGTCCGAACAGGTGTGGTATTTCTCGCCTTCGTAATCCGATTCGCGATAGCAGATTTGTCCCGGATCATCCGGTTCGGTGAACAGCATCGGAATCTGGCAGACTTGACACAGCATGGGCAACGTGTTGGTGTAGAAGCGGTTGCCTTTTGCAGCCTCGTCGCGCCAATAGGTGAAGCGGGCACGGTAATATTTATCGAAGGACGTCGGGTACTTGGCAGACAGCCAGTCCATTTCGTCGTCGGTCGGCATCCAGGTATGGAAAGCGGCTGCGCCACCATATTGGTAAAAGGTCGCCCACGCCTGATGGGAGATGTGTTCCTTGTCGATCGTACATTGTGTAATGCACTCCGGCACCTTGACGCCGTAGCGTGCCAGATCGCCGAACAGCGCGCCGCCGTTCTGTTCGAAATAGATTTCCCATGCTTCTTTCCAGCTCATCACGCGCTTGGGCAGCATGTAGTCCATCATCATGCCGACCAGCGTCAGCACGCGGATACCGCGCCATGCCCACTTGTCGATCCATTTCTGCACGATCGGCAGGTTGTCCGGATCCTGCTCCAGCATGAACTTGATGCATTCCAGACCCAGGGTCATGTGCCTCGCTTCATCCGATTGCGCCGAGAAGCCGAACGTCACCGTCGCCATGTCGCCGTTGTAAGCCGCGCCGGACATGAAGGGCACGAACAACAGGTTGGTCAGCACGTATTCGAACGAGAAACCAATCGCGATCATCCATTCGAAGGGTCCGGAGCTGAAGGCGTCGTCGAAGAACGATTTCGGTACCGACAGATACCAGACACGCTCAAGCATGTGCTTGAAGTCATGGAAGCCGTCATAGTGCTTGTTGTAGTTGGACAACGCGTGAATCTGCGTCTGCGCATGACGGACTTCGTCGAGAGACTGCATCAGACAGGCCACGCGGGGCCCCACTCCGGGGAAATTGCGGCCGGCCGCAGCAAAGCCGCGATGGGCGACGTATTCGAGTGGTGAAATACCGGTCAGGAACAGCTTGATGGCGTTGATGTAACGCGCATCGGTGATGCCGAGATGGCCGTTATTCTGGGCAAACGCATCGAGCACGGCATACAGCTTGCGCTCCTTCTCGGCCTGATATTTCCAGTAGGAATCCATGGTCAGGCGGAAGGGGTCTTCCCACTTGTCCCAGTCGTGAATCTTGATGCCTTCAAACGTGGCTTGCGGGAATACCTTGTCCATCGACTGATAACTGGTTTCCCAGTCCAGTCCACGGGTCATGTGAGCATACTTTTCCTTGAGGCCCAGCTTCTTTTTGTTGGTTTGCATATCCATGCTTGTCTCCTTGTTAGTTTTTCCAGGTCAGGCTGAACTGATCGTCGTCTTCGTCCAGGTGTCCGGAAATGGTAATCAGGTTGATTTGTAGTTCCTGCAGGTCGAAGTGGCGACCGATACGTTCCTCGATCGATTCACGATTGATGACGAGGTGGCCCTCGGCGTTGATCTTGACCATGGCAGGCTGTTCGTCGAGAACGGCATGGGGGTTGTCGGCGAGGATGGACTCGATGATCGGGCGAGTGTCATCGTTGGTTTGAAAGGCGATAAAGACAGTAGACATGAAACCTCCTAGATGGCCAAGCCGAGCTTGGCGCAACGTGCATTGAATTGATCGGTCACTTCGGTCAGGACGCTCTCGGCCTTGTCGCCAAAGGCGCGCTTGGCCAGTGGCGCAAGCGCTTCGAGCACCGGGGTGCGGTATTGTTTGACCCAGTCACTTATGAGTGCCTTGTTCTCGGCCGATTCGGCGGCGGCAACCTTGACCTGTGCATCAACCCACTTGGCTGTTTCAGCAGCCCATTCCGCCATGAAGCGGGTCATCATGGAAATGACCGTGCCGCCATTGGCAGAAAAGTCGGCATCCAGATAATCATAGAACAGCGGGTAGGACAGACCTTCCAGAACCAGGTTCTGCGCAGTGAAAATCTCGAACCAGTCCTGTACCACCAGTACATTCTCAACATGGCGGCGCATCGGCTGCCACAGTGCATCCTTCATCCAGGCATCCTTGGCGTTATCCAGCGCCTCGGGGCCATCCAGCACCAGGCCGATGTGGGTCAAATACTGGGCCACGGCCAAATGATCCATGGCGTGATACAGGCAGGGTTGGGTAATCGCCGTACCATAGCCGTAGGCGGAAATGAACGAATTGCCCATGTTGCCACCCCACTCGACGTGACGCATCGGCACCAGAATATCCAATGCGGTTTGCTTCAGCTCGGCCGGAATCAATTCGGCCAGGCCGCGCTCTTCGATCATTTCAAAGCTCGATTCCGCCGCTTCCTGCTGGCGTGCGCGGGCAATAGTATAAGAACCATAGTAAAACTGGCGCGGGTCTTTAAGCGCATACCAGTCCTTCATCTGCACCTTGGTGCGGCGCACGTCGAACAGTTGCAGCTCCGGTTCCCACAATGGACGGTAGTGAAAAATATCCGTCTGCTGCAGGTCGTACGTCCCTTCCTGATAACGGCTGGCCGGCTTGTCGCCGAATCGCCGCGCAATGTGGTCAAACGTTTGTCGCACCGGCTTGATGGATACTGTGCGTAAATCGATCTGCATGTATATCTCCTATCGTTATTATTCCCGTATCACGGGGTGGTTGAACTACTCTAAATCTCCGGATTCCTGCCGGGAGGCAGCGTTCATGCGCGCCACCCAATCCCCTAGTCCGGGCTTGGCTGGCTCAAGAACAATGACATCATTGGCAAGACAAAACTCATGAAAAGCTGCTTCTGGAAGCATCAGCTCGACGCAAAGTTCCGGTGTTCCGATGGAAAACTCGAACTCGATAAAACCATCGGGCCGTTGTTTGCAAACACGCACATAACGTCGCGTGACATCAAAGGTGGTTTCCGTTCGCTGAATTCCCTGTTGTTCCATGCTGCTCCCCCTTGGTGACGGTACATCACTTTCATGTGCCCAGGCATCTCCTATATCAAGGATCGTGCCATAAATTTAACTATATGTTTATATGTAATTCCATAAAAATGAAGTGAGCAAAGTATAAACTGAAAATTACGATTTGATGAACTTGTTTCGCTTCGATTAATCAATTGATCAATCGCGGTGATGCCGACATTTTCAAGTTTTCGAGAATTAAAATATGATTAGTATATTCTCCAAAGGCAGTAGAATCGGAAGCCAAGAAAACTCCCGGAACAGCGTTACTATCCGGTGACATTTGAGATAGAGAGACAAGTTATGGCAATAATCAAGTACCCCGAGTCGAATGATCTGCGCGAGCTGGTTCATTTTTCAGAAAAAGATGGCACCATCTGGCTTGCTGAAAATCGCATGATGCTGATGCACACATCATCCTTGGGGGCGCTTCGCAAAGATCTGATCGGCACGGTCGGCAAGGAACGTACCCGTAGAATTTTCACCCGCATGGGCTACGCCTCCGGTGTGCGTGATGCCGAGCTGGCCAAACGCATTCGCGGCCACAAGTCGATGACGGACGCTTTTTTCACCGGCCCGCAACTTCATATGCTGGAAGGTATCGTCCGTGTGACCCCCATCTCGATCCGCATGGATATTGAAAAGGGCGAATTTTCCGGTGAATTTCTGTGGGAAAACTCTTGGGAACAGGAAATCCACATACGCGACTTCGGACAGTCGAAAGAACCTGTCTGCTGGTCGCAGATCGGCTACGCATCAGGTTACACCTCTGCCTTCATGGGCCACTTTATCCTGTTCAAGGAAGTCGAATGCGAGGCATGCGGTCACAACAACTGCCGCATAGTCGGCAAACCCGTAGAAGAATGGGAAGACGGGGAAGTGGAAGCCAACTATTTCCAATTGGATTCAATGCTTAACCATATGCTTGAATTGCGGCACCAGGTCGATTACCTGCGCACCACGATTACCCATCAAACGCAAACACAACAGATGGTAGGTATCTCCAAGAGCTTCAAACATGCCTATGATCTGGTGTCGAGAGCCGCCTGCACGCAAGTTTCGGTATTGCTACTGGGGGAAACCGGCGTCGGTAAGGAACGTTTTGCACGAACCTTGCACCAGATGAGCAAGCGTCAGCAGGGGCCTTTCGTTGTGATCAATTGCGCTGCCATCCCTACGGATTTGCTTGAATCCGAATTATTCGGTGTGGAAAAGGGCGCTTTCACCGGTGCGCAGGCATCGCGCATCGGAAAATTCGAACGCGCCGACGGTGGCACAATTTTTCTCGATGAGATCGGCGAGTTGCCCCTTGCCGCTCAAGCCAAGTTGCTGCGTGTGCTGCAGGAAGGGGAGATCGAAAGGCTTGGAGATGATCATGTGCGCAAGGTCAATGTGAGAGTTGTCGCAGCGACCAATGTCGAACTGAATGCTGCTGTCAAGGAAGGGCGTTTCCGTTCCGACCTTTTTTATCGCCTGAACGTCTACCCCATTCAGATTCCACCCCTGCGCGAGCGGGTAGCGGATATTCCCCCGCTGGTCGAAAATATGCTGACGCGTTGCTATGCGATATACGAGAAAAAGCTGCTTGGCGTCAGCGACAAGGCGATGCAGGCAATCAAGCGTCACCAGTGGCCGGGCAATGTGCGGGAACTGGAAAACATGATCGAGCGCGGCGTGATTCTTGCCCCGCAAGGCGGCTGGATTGAACTGGAACACCTGTTTACCCATGTCAGCGAGGTTAAAAATTGGGAATGTCTGATTTCCGAGGCAGGCAATCTGGAGAATAAACCGGAGCCCAGTCGCATTGCAGCATTGCTTGAAGCTATTCTCGGCAGTGGCATTTCCTTTGAAGACCTGGAAAGCAGCTTGTTGGAAGAAGCGGTACGTCGTTCGGACGGAAACCTGGCTAGTGCCGCCCGCCTGCTCGGTATCACCCGCCCGCAGTTGCAGTATCGGCTGAAAAAGAAAGAAGTCAGTTAAGCGCCGGGCGCGTCATGCGTGGGTTTGCACGCAACCCGGACAATTCAAAAATAGTTGGCGAAATTAAAGTTCACCGGTAGCTATTTTCAATGCCTCAGTAACTGCGCGCAGCCCCTTGTCCCGGTATCCCCAATTCGGGTTTGTATTCCAGACATAATGCCGTCGTTGCGGCAGATAGCAGCAAAGTGTCTATGCCAACAGCGATAAATCGAGCTCCGGCATCCCGATATTTGAGGGCGAGTTCCTTATCTCCGCACAAAACCCCGCCATATTTTCCTCCTTGCTGCACTTTCGCCAGGCCACCCAAAATCATCTCAACGACTTCAGGATGATTGGATTCACCGAGATAACCATAGGAAGCCGCAAGATCTGCTGCACCAAAGAAAATACCGTCGACTCCGGGAACCTTCAAGATGGCATCAAGATTTTCGTATCCTGTTTTTGTTTCGATCTGTACCAGCAGACACATTTGTTCATTGGCGCGCAGGGTATAGTCGGCAATCCTGCCCCAGCGGGAAGCTCTGGCAAGTACGCTCCCGACGCCGCGAATGCCATGCGGCGGATAGCGGACGGCTTCAACTAAACCGGTGGCTTGCTCAGCCGTATCGACCATCGGAATCAGCAGCGTTTGCACTCCGGTTTCGAGCAATTGCTTGATTAAAACGTGATCCCCTTGCGGAGGACGAACGACAGGTTGCGAGTTATAAGGCTCAATGGCCTGAAGTTGAGCTAAAATTGACCGCAAATCATTGGGACAATGCTCGGCATCGATCAACAACCAGTCAAAGCCTGCCCCGGCACAAATTTCTGCGCTGAATATTTCCGACAACCCCAGCCAAAGCCCATATTGAGGCACCCCGGCCAGCAATTTTTGCTTGAAGGTATTAATTTGCATTTCCATGCCGTATTACTCCCGAATGTGAATCAAGGGCGGCACCTTTGCCATCCCCGTCAGGTTGATTAAAAAATCATGGCTTGTCAAGCGGACTGGCGATGCGCAGCAACATCACCGGATCAGTCACCGTAAGAGGGGCGGAACTTTCTCGCAACATCCAGAAAGGCTGCCAGGATCGGCGATTCATCCTCGCGTCGATAGAGACAGGCTAATTCGATGGCAGGCACCGGATCGGCCTTGATCGGGCGATAGACCACGCCCGGCAGTTTGAGGTTACTGGCAGCCTGAGGCGCTACACAGATTCCAAAGCCGCTTGATACAAGTGCAATGCTGGTTACCACGTCGGTCACCTCTTGTACGATCTTGGGTTGAGCGCATTCTTTGACGAACAACGCCATTACATCGTCGGCGAAACCGGGACGAGTCCTGGGGTACAGAATCAGCGGTTCATTGACGATCTCGGCGATACGGATTGATTTGTGCCGTGCCAGCGGGTGCTTGCTGTGCAAGGCTATAACCAAGGGTTCGAAAAACACGGTTTCTATGACGATATCGGGTTCCACCGGAACATGCCTGTTGAAGCCGATTGTGAGTCGCCGTTCACGTAACGCTTGGATTTGTTCTGCCTTCGTTTGCTGGTAGAGGGTAATTTCCACTTCAGGAAAGAGAGTGCGGAATTGGAATAGCATGCGCGGGATATGGCAAAGAATTGCCGAACCAAAAATTCCAACGTCCAGTTGCCCAATTTGCCCACGGCCGGTTTTACTGGTTCGTTCCTTGGCAACCCCAACGAGACTCAGGATACGATGGGCATCCTCTAGAAGTGACTGCCCGGCTTCGGTTAGTTCTACCCCCCGGGTGCTACGAAAAAACAGGCGGCAGCCAAGCTCATCTTCGAGTTGTTGAATCTGGCGCGTAAGCGGTGGCTGTGAAATATGCAACCGAGCCGCAGCCCTGCTGAAGTTTAACTCTTCGGCGAGGGTGACAAAGTATCTGAGATAACGCAATTCCATAGCTGGGATCAATGATACCTAAAAAGTATGGATTGATGCAAATATAGTATTGGAAAGTATTCAGGTCGAAACTTTAGTATATAAAAACGAGATATACGATTATGCACAATAGGCAGACGGCTTTTTAGGTTATTAAGTACATCGAATATTCGATTATGATCTGGATCTGCATAGATATTCCAAGCCAAACTTTTTTGCGCGATAAGCAACTTTTGCCCTGGTGATTCCTAAGTCACGCGACGCGAGTGAAAGATTTCCCTGGCATTTCTCTATTGCTTCTTTGATCAACCGGTATTCTGAGGTATTCAAGAGATTCGTGCCGCTGGCTATATTTTTGGTTGCGAGCAATCTTGGGTCAGGAGTGTCCTTTGATGGTATTTCATCTCTCATTGATTCAGTCGTTGAACCCTCAATTTTTGTGGCTGTTATGCCAGTATGTTTTAAAGCATGGTGAGCGGTAATTGAGGTAGGAAGATTGGCATATTCAATTGCGCCACCGGAAGAGGCGAGAAGAGTTGCCCGCTCAATTGTATTTTCTAATTCACGCACATTCCCCGGCCAAGTATAGTCAAGTAGAGCTTCAAGAGCCTCTTCACTTATGCCAGTTAAATTGTGATTATGGAGTTCTGAAAAGCGCTGGATGAAGTAGCTCGCAAGGATGGGGATGTCATCTTTGCGTTCGCGCAAAGGAGCAATGGTGATTGGGAAGATGTTAAGGCGATAAAAAAGGTCTGCCCTAAAGGTGCCACGACTTACAGCAGCCTCCAAATCTTCATTTGTGGCTGCGACGATTCGTACATTGACCTTGCGGGTAGTGCTATCGCCAACCCGCTCAAACTCACCTTCTTGAAGTACGCGTAAGAGCTTAGCTTGTGCTTCAAGAGTAAGGCAACCAATCTCATCCAGTAGGAGTGTGCCGTTGTCAGCACGTTCAAATCTTCCTTGTTTTGAGCTTGACGCGCCTGTGAATGCCCCTTTTTCGACACCGAACAAATCTGCTTCAATCAAGTACTCTGGTAAGGCCGCACAGTTTACAGCGACGAAAGGCGCTTCCGAGCGAGCGCTGGCTTCGTGCAATATTCGGGCAAACATTTCCTTTCCAACTCCACTTTCGCCAAGAAAAAGTACTGGGGTAGTTGTTTTTGCCACCCGGTTGATCATGTGGCACATGGCATTAAATGCTGGCGAAATCCCTATAAATTTTCGATCGCCATATCTCGATAAAGAATGTTCTGTATTTTTTTTGGCCAAATTGGATCGATTAGGTTTATTGAGGGTAGGTACATTTTGATTAGCAAAAGGTTGAGCATTGAAATAACGTAAATCATCCTTAGTGTCAGGCCAGTCCTTCAGTGGTTTTCCAATGACACGACACTTTTCATGTCCCATGCAGCGGCATTCCGTTTCTCGATACAAAATGGGTTGTCCCATAAAAACACTACTGAACCCACAAGCGTAACCAAGTTGCATCCAACATACAGGGTTTGAGCCGATTCCATAATCGGCTATGTGAGCTTCGCATTCAACAGAATCTATCCATAAATATTCTCCAAAGAATTGTCCTTTACTGACATCGATGGTATTTGATATGGTTTCAACTTGAACTATTCCTTGAAGCGAATGTAGTTGGGGACCAATCGAAAAGATCTCGTAAACATCAGAGTTCTTGCGTATTTTTTTAGCTAATTCGGCATCCCTGCTCCCAGCCAAATAACCTAATCTTGTGAGTAGCCCTCTGGCCGCCTCCAATCCAATAGACTCAATAAGCTCCCGTCTAAGCGCGCCGTATGCAGTGGTGTGCATTAAGAACACCCGTCTTTCATCAAGCCAAATATGACCCGTCTCCGGTGAAAGACGTAATAGATCGAGGAGATCGTCCATTTTTGGCAAAGGATGAGCAATTGCCCCATGGTTGGAATCGGGAGCTAACAAGTTTGTGGACATATAAATTTATTAAATATTAATAATTAAATATTAACAATAAATTTAAATATTAACAATTTATTCATCTATTGTGAATTCTATTTGCCAGTCAATATGAGTAATTTTGATTCATGAAATTCTTTTAACATTATGTTTATAATTAAATATTAAATTAATTATTATATAAGATTTTTAAGTGGCACTTTCTTTGCTTAAGAGTCCATCGTCATCTCCACCGATAGAAATTCATAAATACTTTACAAAGTAAATTTTATGTCAGAGGAAAAATAGACTTTCGATCCGTCGCTAAAGTTCGTTCGAGTAACTGGACTTAGACCGGATGGATTTGTTGAATTCGACTTTGCGATCGGTGAACCGGAAATATTCGTCGAGATGATCCTGCCTCCGTCGGCTTTTGATGATTTCTGCACAATCAATCAAGTGAAATTTATCAAAGAAGAAATAAAGCTGCAGGCTGGAACTGAGGACTGGAATTGGCGCTTGAGTGATGCCACCCGTCAGCGCTTCAAGAGTTGAAATAGCTGGTCATTAATTGTTGGAATTCAAGGAGGAGTGAATCAATGCAAATAGATCTTCGTACAGTCAGTATCAAACCTTTGCGCTACACATTCGATCATATCGCAAAGCGCATCGGTGCTGACAAACCAGCTTCACGCTACCTGGAAGGAACTATGGATATCCAGGCCGTAACCAATTTCCACTATCGCCCGCTTTGGGATCCTAAGCACACTATTTTTGATACCAGTCGTACTGCAATCAAGATGAAGGATTGGTACGCTCTGAAGGATCCGCGTCAGTTTTATTATGGAACCTATACGATGGCCAGGGCCAGGATGCAGGAAGCGGCAGATTCGAATTTTGATTTCGTAGAAGATCGAGGTCTGGCTGACAAATTTCCTGCCGCAGCGGCTAAATTGGCCCTTGAAGTGTTACTACCTCTGCGGCATCTGGAATGGGGCGGTAACATGAATAACATGTATATCTGCGCTTATGGCTATGGAACAGCCATTACGCAGCCATGTAACTACCAGGCAATGGATCATTTGGGCATGGCTCAGTACATTACTCGGCTAGGTTTGGTCCTCGGAAAAGACGATTCCCTCCAAATCGCAAAATCTGCTTGGCTCGATGGTGCAATGTGGCAGGAGTTACGCCACTACATTGAGGATACCTTCGTAATGAAAGATTGGTTCGAACTATTTGTTGCCAACAATCTGGTTCTCGATGGTTTGCTCTATCCACTGGTTTACCAGCACATAGATAAAGTCCTGGATGACTTAGGTGGTCCGGCGGTGTCATTGATGACTCAATTTCAAAGTGAATGGTTTGTTGAGTCAGTGAAATGGGTTGATGCATGTATAAAAGTTTCTGTTGCTGAGTCAGATGAAAATAAAGCGCAATTAAGCGCATGGGCCAAAGCTTGGCGTGACCGAGCTATCAAGACGCTACTCCCCCTTGCCAAGCATGCTCTGGGTACTGATGCTGAGTCCATTATGGAATCTGTAGTCGGTGAGTTCAATTCTCGGGCTGCCAAATTAGGCCTGGTACTTTAAGGGAGAAACATATGTCCAACGTTTTTATTGCGTTCCAGACCAATGAGGAAAGCCGTTGCATCATTGACGCCATTATTCAAGATAACCCAAATGCCACAATCAATGAGCAACCGGCAATGATAAAAATTGATGTTCCCGACAGTTTGACTATCAAGCGATCCACGGTTGAGGAAAAGATGGGACGTGCATTCGACCTTCAGGAATTGCAGATTCACTTAATCACAATTTCCGGTCATCTGGACGAGTCAGACGAAGAATTTACACTGAGCTGGAAACAGTAATTGGCTCGAAACTAAGGAGATAGAGCAATGGATATGAGAGTTAAGAAAAAATTAGGGATCAAGGAGCGTTACACAGTAATGACACGGGATCTTGGTTGGGAAACTACCTTCCAACCTATGGACGATGTTTTTCCCTATGACAAATTCGAAGGCATCAAGATTCATGACTGGGACAAGTGGGAGGATCCATTTCGTCTGACCATGGATGCTTACTGGAAGTACCAAGCAGAAAAGGAGAGAAAGTTATACGCAATCATCGACGCCTTCAACCAAAACAACGGGCACCTTGGTGTGACCGATGCTCGCTATATAAATACCCTTAAGTTGTTTCTGACTGGTGTTTCACCACTTGAATATATGGCGCATCGAGGTTTTGCTCACACTGGAAGGCAGATGCGAGGGGTTGGCCCGCGTGTGGCATGTCAAATGCAATCACTGGACGAGATAAGGCATATACAAACACAAATACATTCAATAAGTAATTACAACAAGTACTACAACGGCTTCCACGATTTCACTCATATGCATTCGCGGCTTTGGTATCTGTCTGTACCACGCTCATTTTTTGATGATGCAATCACTGCCGGCCCCTTTGAATATATGGTCGCTATTGGGTTTGCATTTGAATATGTGTTGACTAACTTGCTTTTTGTACCATTTGTTTCCGGTGCGGCTTACAACGGAGACATGGCCGCTACGACATTCGGTTTCTCGGCGCAATCGGATGAAGCGAGGCACATGACACTAGGTCTTGAGTGCATCAAGTTCATGCTTGAGCAAGATCCGGATAACCTGCCCATCGTTCAGCGCTGGATTGATAAATGGACATGGCGCGGAATAAGGGTACTGATGCTGGTTGGCACGATGATGGACTATATGCTTCCTAAGCGCGTGATGAGTTGGAAGGAAGCCTGGGAAATTTATTTCGAGCAAAACGGAGGGGCGCTATTCAATGATCTTGCTCGTTACGGCATAAAGGTTCCCAAATGTGCTGAGCAAGCAGGAATCGACAAGGAACATATCACTCACCAAACTTGGGCCGCTTTGTATCAATACGGAGCAGCAACGGACTTTCATACCTGGATTCCAAATCCGGAGGAACTGGATTGGCTGTCAGCCAAGTATCCGAATACTTTTGACAAGTATTATCGGCCAAGGCTAGAGCACTGGGCAGAAGAAGCGAAGAAGGGTAACCGCTTCTACACCAAAACACTGCCACAGTTATGTCAAGTTTGCCAAGTACCCATGTTTTTCACGGAACCAGATGATCCGACGAAAATCAGCTATCGCGAGTCTGACTTTAAGGAAGAGAAATATCACTTCTGTTCAGATCCATGTAAAGAAATATTCGACCATGAGCCGGAAAAATATGTCCAGGCATGGCTACCAACACATCAGGTCTTCCAGGGTAATTGCTTCACCGAGGAGGCAGATCCTGCCGCGCCTGGTTTCGACCCTCTCGCTGAGTTGCTGAAGTATTACCACTTTAATAACGGCCGGGACAACATGGACTTTGAGGGGTCGGAAGACCAGAAGAATTTTGCCGCCTGGCGTAACGAGTCAGTAAAGAATTAAGGAGACGATCATGGCAGTGGTAGCAATTGAAAAATATGAATTCTCTCCGGCGGACAGTCAGGAAAAGTTCAATGGTAATCAGGTGCTCTACATCGGTTGGGAAGATCATCTAATGTTTTGCGCACCCTTCGCCTTTGCGTTTCCGCCAACTATGATTTTCAAGGAAATTCTTGACAAGGTAATTCCAGATGCATTCGGTTATCACCCTGAAACCTCGAAAATTGACTGGAGCCAGGCGGAGTGGTTCAAGTCTGGCAAGTCATGGAAGCCTGATGTGAACAAGTCTCTTGTGGAGAATGGCCTAAAGCATAAGGACGTACTCCGCTTTAAAACACCGGGCCTGAAGGGTATCAAGGGTTCGTGCAGCTAACATTGGAATGACGACGAGTTACAGCTTGTCTTAGGAGATGAATTTTATGTCGGACAATCCCGAAATCGCCAAAAATATTAGTGCTGCAGGCATCATGACTAATTACCACGATTTGGGTAGTGGCAATCCGGTGATGTTTATACACGGATCGGGACCCGGTGTAAGCGCTTGGGTAAATTGGCGACTGACAATTCCTGAGTGTGCGAAACATATGCGTGTAATTGCTCCGGACATGGTTGGCTTTGGTTTTACTGAACGCCCGAATGGTATTCATTATGGACTGGATACTTGGGTAGAACACGCTGTTGGCGTGCTGGATGCTTTGGGGATAGATCGAACGGATATTGTGGGTAATTCTTTCGGGGGGGCTATCTCATTGGCTTTGGCCATTCGTTACCCACATCGGGTACGTCGGCTTGTTCTCATGGGGAGTGTTGGGATTCCTTTTGATTTAACTCCGGGGCTAGATGCAGCCTGGGGCTACGAAGCCTCCCTGCCTGCTATGCGTAATTTGCTCGATATTTTTGCATATGATCGTACTCTCGTAACGGATGAATTGGCAAATCTACGATATCGGGCAAGCATTCAGCCCGGGTTTCAGGAATCTTTCGCTTCAATGTTTCCTGCCCCTCGCCAGCGATGGATAGATGCGCTGGCAAGTAATCTGCAGGATATAGAGGGGATTAGCAATGACACGCTGATAATACATGGTAGGGAAGATAAAATTATTCCTCTGGATAATTCACTGCGTCTGCATCATCTCATTAAGTGGTCGCAATTGCATGTGTTCGGCGGTTGTGGGCATTGGACTCAGATAGAGCATGGTGCGCGCTTCAATCGGTTGGTATGTGATTTTCTAACTGAGCAATAAGGGAGTGACCGTCTGAAATAACGCAATTCCATAGCTGGGATCAATCATACCTAAAAAGTATTGATTGATGCAAATATAGTATTGGAAAGTATTCAGGTCAAACCATAATATACAAAAAAACGGGGTATATGATTTAGAAATACCCGAAAAAAATATAATAAAACGCCAATCAAAAGATTCGCAAATTGCAGAGATTTTAGGGTATTAGTACCGGGTTTGTGCCGCAATGCCGAAAGATCCGGAATGATCTTTGGTATCAGCCAAATCGTCAATCCGGGCCGTGCATATCTCAGGCCATTCTCTGACAGGGTTGCACTGAAAGCGCTGGGCGGGTGTTGGTTTGTTGCTACATGAATAATGAACCAAAAATGCTCATTTGAGGGTTTTCAGGTGCAAATTGATTCGCGCCTGAAAAATAGTATAACCAATTGAAATACAAGCTATTCATGGGTAATTCAAATTTCTTGGATTAAGTGCACAACGTACCCATGCTTTTTAGGCATCGGGTTATGGCTTGCAAGGTATTGGAAAGTATTTAACAGGCGGCGTAAATTACGATTAGAGCAAACGATTGCTGCTTATATTCGCAATACAGGGTTTTGGCAGGTCCCGTAAAGGAGGGTGAGTGAGTACTAAAAAAGCATTGAAATGGGCCGGGAGTTATATGATTCCGGTAAGTGTTGCGCTAGGCACTATTCTGCTTGGTGTGCTTGAGGGGTGTACGCAACCCCCCGACATGTCTGGAATTGCCGCAGAACGCCTGCGTCCCGTGCAGCGCTATGACATCAGCCAGTCGATTGCAAGCAACGGAAAAGCCGTTGTGGTTGGCACACAGAGCGGTGTGGTGCTGGTGTCGGGCGATCAGGGAAAAACCTGGGCGCGCAAACCTTTGGGTAATACCTCCCTGGTTGACATGAGCGTTTGCGGCAACAAGGGATTTGTGGCGGTCGACCATTATCACAAGGTCTGGTCTGCCGACGAGACCGGCAATAACTGGCAATCGGTTCCGCTGGAACTCCCGCACACACCACTGGCGGTAACCTGTGACAAGCAGGGAGGCTGGTGGGTGGTGGGTACCAACGCGGTTATCGCCGGTAGCACCGACGGTGGCAAGACCTGGAAAAACACCGACCTGGCCGAAGACAAACAAATTACTACGATTCAGTTTATTGACGACAAACACGGCATAGCGCTGGGCGAGTTCGGCCTGACGGTCTACACCGAAGACGGTGGTACCACCTGGAAAAAAGGAGCAAAAATTCCGGGTGATTTCTATCCGCTCTCCTCACTTTTTGCCGACAACAAACAAGGCTGGGTGAGCGGTATTGCGGGCCAGATCGTACATACCACAGATGGCGGCAAAACCTGGAATCCTCAGGAAAATACCACACATACGACCCTGAACCGCCTGTTCCTGAATGATGGCGTACCTTTCGGGGCAGGCGCGGGCGGCGTGCTTGCCCGTCTGGATGGAAATCGTTGGTACAACGTCGCCTATACCGATGCCGTTCCGGTGTTTCTTGGCGGTGCGGCTTCCCTGCCGGGACAGTCCGCGATAGTGATCGGCGGGCCGGGCGGTCTATTGCGCACAGTCAGTACTCTGACCACATCAACAACCAAGACTGAGGAACACTGACACCATGGTCAACAAAGTTCGCCACACCATTACCCACGCTTTGCATCAGGGCGAGGAATGGATATTCCGCAATCCCAAGTACGTCCTGTCAATGGTGATGATTGTGACGCTGATGTTCGGCGCTGCCGTTCCAAAACTGCGCATTTTTACCGATTTCTCGGACTTGCTGCCGCAGAATCATGCCTACATCAAAGTCTACAACCATCTGAAGGAGAACTTCGGCGGTGCCAACATGATCGTCATGTCGGTCGAGGTTGAAAAGGGTACCATCTTCAATGATGAAACGCTGGCACTGATTAACGAAGCCACTTTGGGAATCGATAACCTGCCGGGCGTTAACCATAACCTGGTCAGTAGCCTGACGCACCGCACCGCACGGAAAGTATTTCTGGACAGCCAGGGCGGTTTTGCTTCGGAGTCTTATTACGACCCGCTCAAGCCGACCCGCACCGTTGCCGAACTGGAGCAACTCAGGAAGGACGTGATTGCCAATCCGACCATCTACGGTTTGCTCGTCTCGCCGGACATGAAAGCTGCATTGATCAAAGCACAGCTCAACGAAGGCGATATTGACTATACGGCCACCTTTGCCGCCCTGCAGAAAGTACGCCAGAGCCTGAATAAACCCGGCCATCAAATCTATGTCACCGGCAATCCGGTACTTACCGGCTGGGTCTACACCTACCTTAACCAGATCGTTGAAATTCTGGCCTGGACGCTGGCTCTTCTGGCTACCCTGTTGATTGTCTATTTCCGCCGCCTGTACGGTATCGCGCTGCCCTTGCTGGGAATTGCGCTGTCTTCAATCTGGGGACTCGGTTTCATGGGGGCCATCGGAATCAACCTGGAACCGTTATCGTTGCCGATCCCCTTTCTGATTGCCGCCCGCGCCACCTCGCACGGTGTGCAATTAGTGGCCCGTTATTACGAAGAACTGGCGGTAGTCCATGACGGCAAGAAAGCCGCCCGAAATGCGCTGGAGGCCTTGTTCCGTCCGGGATCGCTGGCGATTATTGTCGATGCCCTGGGTATTGCCGTACTGATGCTGGGATCCGCGCCTTTCAATCACAAACTCGGTCTTGCAGCCGGTTTCTGGGGCTTCTCGGTAATCTTCACCGTTCACTTCATGATTCCGCTTGCCCTGACGATTCTGCCGACTCCAAAGGTACATGAAAACGGCAATCAGGGCGTTCGCGATTTCTTGGGTAAAGCGATGTCGCTGACCGGCGGCACCGAAGGCGGTGCCCGTTCCATCCTGATCCTGACTTTGATCGGTGCCATCGGTGGCAGTTATCTGGTGAGCAAGGTTCAGCTTGGGGAATCCGAGCCGGGATCGCCGTTGCTGCACCGCGACCATGACTACAACATATCCACCAAGGCAATCAACACCCGATTCCCCGGCTCCGAGGAGCTGCATGTCATCGCGCGTACCGATCAAAAGGGCGGCATCAAGACCCCGCAAGTGATGGCGGCGATTGAACGATTCCAGGCCTTTATGCTGGAAGATCCGACCTTGGGTGGAACCAAGGCGATTCCGGGCGTGGTACGCGTGGTTAATAAGCTGACCCACAATGATGATCCGCGCTGGATGCAGTTGCCGGATACGGAGGGTGATATCGGCGGGTTGATGTTTGCCTACATGGCGTCCAGCCCGATTCCCGGTGCCTTGAAAGAATTCGTCAGTCCGGATGAAGATGAAGCCGACATGGTGTTCTACTACAAGGATCACAAGGCCGAAACCATTGAGCGCATTGTTACGCTGGCCGAAGAAGGCATCAAGAAGATCGACGCGGAAGTGCCGGGGCTGCACATCGAACTCGGCGGCGGCATCATCGGGGTTACCGCAGCCGGCAACCAGGCGCTGCATAAAGACCACATGATCATTATTCCTGCTGTCATGGGCTTGGCCTTCCTGCTCGTAACCATCTATTACAGTTCGCTGCATGCCGGCTGGCTGATGATTTTGCCGATGCTGTTTTCCACCCTGATGACCTACGCTTACATGGGCGCGCTGAACATCGGGATCAGTGTCAATACCGTGCCGGTGATTGCGGTCGGGGTCGGGGTCGGCATTGACTACGCGGTGTACTTCATGGATCGTATCCGCGAAGAGTTTTCCCATCTGCACGACATGAAGCAGGCCGTGATTAATGCCGTGGCCACCACCGGTTACGCCGTCAGCTTTACCGCGGCGACACTGATTGCCGGGGTGGTGATGTGGATATTCATGTCCGACCTGCGTTTCCAGTCTGATGCGGCAATTCTGTTATCATTCATGCTCATCGTCAATGCAATCGCAGCGGTACTGATTGTGCCGTCCTGGTGTGTCGTATTCAAACCGAAGTTTGTGACGAATATTCACTTCGACGAAGATGGTGTCCTGGAAAATGATTAATAACACCCCGGAACACGGGGGGCAGCAAGTAGTTCTTTCAATGTGAAGTTAAACATAAAGTGGAGGCATAACCATGTATGAAAAAGAAGGAATAGGGAGGCTACTGCGGCTCAGTGCTTTAGCTGTCTTAGTCACGATGGCGAATCAACTGTGGGCTGCCGACAACTTGCCATCCATGGGCGGGGACGAAGAGTCGGCGATGCATACCGACGTGACGTATGAAAACCACACGGCGGTGCGGCAATACACGGGCCTGTCGAAATTCAGGAACACCCTGCAGGCCGAGTCGGACAAACAACTCAGTGATGGCTGGGCATTGCACAGCATTCTGAGGGGTTCCTGGGATGGGGTGTACCAATTGAACGCCAGCCATTACGGCAAGACAGCCGGGGGTTCGATCTTGCTGGGTAACGCAATGGGTAATTCTACAAACGGTCTGCCCAACCAGGTTCCCCAAGGGGAAGGTATCGTTAACTGGTATACTGCTCAGCACAATCCTGATCCAACAAAAGATCTGCCTCCCAGCAACCTTTTTTTTGGCACTAATCCTAATCCCTTCCTGAATTTCTATCCCAACAACCCGAATTCAGGTTTGGTAGTATTGGGCGAGAGTACTTACGGCCCCACCCCGACAGGTGATGTGGCATTTGGTGTGCCGGTTCGTCCATGCGATACAGACAGCCGGGGGTGTCGTAACTTTGGTGGCTACGGCAACCTGACGCAAGCCCAGTTGGCCTCGCCGGAATTCGATGACCATCTGGATTTCATTCGCGAACTGTATGTCAAAAAGAATGTTGCTCTCGACGACGGCAAGGAAATGTTTGTCAAGCTCGGCAGGCAGCAAGTGGTTTGGGGGCGTACCGACCTGTTCCGCGTACTGGATGTATTGAACCCGGTGGATTATTCGCGCAACAACATTTATGACGAGTTGTCCGATATCCGGATTCCGATGTTCATGTTGCAGACCGAATACCGCATGGGTCCCAGCGACTCGATGCAGGACCGCAATCTCCAGTTGGTGTGGAATTTCGACAAATTCCGTCCGAACGATCTGGGACAGTGCGGCACACCGAACGTGATTCTGGATGCGGGCTGTTTCTTCCGTGGCATGGCCAACCTGTGGGATAACGGTGGCACGGTAGCCAACTTTGCGGGCGGAAATACGGCAACCAATTTCGGGCCGAACCAGATCGGTATCCGAAATGTGGATTTGCCTGGCTGGAGCCTGAGCAATACCCAACTGGGTGCGAAATTCGAAGGAGTGAGCTCGGGTGGTCTTTCATTCTCCGTGAATGCTTTGACTTACCGTTCGCAACTTCCCTCCTTGCATTCGATTAATGGCGCTGCCTTCAATCCGTTTGTCGGTGGGCATGGCAATATTCCAGGTGCCGGGGGGGTTGTTCCTCCTGTCAGTAGCCTGATTGCCTTTGACATGGAGTTTCCCCGGGTAAACCTGATCGGAGGTTCGATGGACTTCCAAGTGCCGAGTGCGCAGGCCGCAATCCGCATGGAAGGCGCCTTGACCAAGGGTGAGGAATTCGCCAATACGGCACGCAGCGGCCTGTACTCGGCAAATAATGTGTTCAGATCGGTGATTGGTGTTGACCGTCCGACCTTTATTCCGTTCATCAGCGAAACTTCGGCCACGCTGATATCGACGCAAGTGTTCTACCAGCATATTTTTAACCATGAACTTCATCAAGGCCCATTGGGACAGGTTGGTATGCCGGATTGGGAAAATGACTTCATCATGACGATGCTGGTACGCGGTACCTTGAAGAATGGCATGTTCAACCCGCAGGTGATATTTGCCCGGGATTTCCAGGCGACGGCAAATGTGATTGCTCCGCAACTTGAATGGAACGTCAGCACCACCATGAAACTGACCTTTGGCGCCAATTATAAATTCTGGAGCGGCAGCAGCAATTACCGTTTTGACGATTGCCGTTCGTGCAATCCTTACCCGCCCTTTACTCAAGGATATCCAAGTCAACAACCCGGTCAGTCGGCAGGTTTGTCCAGCGTCGAGCCGTTGGGAATATTCCGTGCAGGCCCGATCGGTGCCGCATTTAATCAAAACGACTTGTATTTCAAGTTGAATTACAAGTTCTAAATCCAATAAAAGGAGATATCGCATGAATATGAAGAAGAAACTGATTGCGCTGTTGCTGGCCGGTGTCAGCAGCGTGGCGCTGGCCGCTACTGAAGCGGATGTGGAAAATTCGTTCAACCCGTATAAGAACGGGGTGCCGACTTTCCCGGGATTGTCTCCCGGCATGACCATCAACAAGGCCAATGTGGACCAATTCAAGGATGTGCTGGCGCTTGGTACCTATAAAATCATCAAGGATGGACTGACACAGATACAGGTGGGGGCGACCACACAGTTCACCATCTCCAAGTCGTTTATCGACGCGACCCGGACGAATCTGAACAAGACGAAACTGGGAGCAAAGCTGGGGGAAATTCATGGTTACGTGTCGGGACGTCCGTTCCCTGAAGAGCCGGACCTGAAGGATCCGCATGCAGGCGAGAAGTTGGCGTGGAACTACAAGTACGGTGTTAACTGGGGCGATGGCGCGATCATTTCTCCGTTCTACTGGAAGTATCGCAACATGCAGACCGGGCAGGTTGAGAAAATTCTGAAATGGGATTTCCACTTCCTGAACTTCATGCACCGCACCAAGGATGCGCCGGTGCCGGAAATTCTTCCGAACCCGTCGGGGATGTATCGTGCAATTTACATCAAGGCATTCGAACCTCAGGATCTGAAAAACACGCAGTTGCTGATCCAGCGTTTTGAGGATGACAACAAGCTGGATGATGCGTATCTCTATCTCGGCTTCCAGCGTCGCGTGCGCCGTCTGGCACAGGGGCAGGCAACCGATGCTTTCCTTGGCGCGGATTTGATGATTGAGGACTTCGAAGGCTATAACGGCCGTGTTTCCGACATGAACTGGACCTACAAGGGAACCAGGAACGTCCTGTTGCCGATGTGGAACCATGACGAACTGAAACTGGCAAACGATATGCCGCCTGAAGCCGACGGTTACAAGTACGTCAACTTTGGGGGGCAGGGTGGCTGCTTCTTTGACGGGAATTGGCAATTGCGCAAGGTCTATATACTCGAAGCCTCGCCTGTCAATCCGAACCATCCGATCAGCAAGCGTATTTTCTACATGGATGCCCAACTGGGTAACCTGAACGGGGCCATCGAGATTTATGATCGCAAGGGCGAGCTATGGAAAGTGTGGTCAGTGGGCAAGTCGAACGCGGAGCATCACCTGCCGATCAACAAGGGTGCCGGTATCGGGATAGACGATGCCTTCCAAATGGTCGATTTGCAGTCGAAGCATTGCACGACGGGTCAATTCAAGGGTCAGATCGATCCCAAGAAGAACAGCCCAACCCTGTTCCAGGTTCAGAACATGCGCGGCGGGGATTGATGCAGCGACCTTTCGGTGGACTTGATTTTTGAAGTTGCACTGAAAGTGTGTTAACAAGAAAGCCAGCATTCTCGTAAGGTATGCTGGCTTCTTTACATTGCAGCTCGTTCAATAACAGCATTGATCGTTTCTGCGCAAAGCATCACTGCCATTAAGTTAAGGATGTTTCAAAAATTTTAACAACGTCATTCCCTTAACTTAATGGCAGTGACGCAGAGCATGGGAACGATATGTATGGATTATGAACTGTCTTGGTATAACCAATTTCCACAACCGAATCGAACAATACCTAAAAAGTATTGATTGATGCAAATATAGTATTGGAAAGTATTTAGGTGGAAACTTAATATACAAAAAAGAGGTGTGCGATTAACTCCACCCCAATAAAAAAATTAATTACAAGCTGGAAGAAACGTAGAGGGACGTTTCGCCGAATTGAATCAACACATACATACCCTTGGGCTTCCCCTCCCCAAGCTTATGAGGAGAACATGAGTTATTACACCGTCACCATCGAAGATACCGGGGAATCATATCGCGCCTCGGAAAAACAGACTGTGCTGGATGGCATGGCGATGCTGGGTAAAAAAGGAATTCCCGTCGGATGTTGCGGCGGCGGCTGCGGTGTTTGCAAAATAGAAATTTTATCCGGCAGCTATACGAAGCGGGTCATGAGCCGTGAACACGTTAGCGTCGAGGATGAGGCAAACAACCGCGTCCTGGCTTGCCGGGTGTGGCCCACAAGCGACCTGAGGCTCAGGGTGCTGGGCAAGATGAATAAGAATCTTTGTCGCGACAACGCGGCAGTGAGTGAAGGCAGTTGTTTATAACGAAAGCAATATATCAAGGAGATTAACTATGGCAATGACTGGGGTATTGCGTCCAGGCCATGCGCAGATGCGTGTGCTGGATCTGGAAGAAAGCGTCAAGTTTTACAGTGATGTAGTTGGATTGGTGGAGACCGGGAGAGACAAGCAGGGGCGCGTCTATTTCAAAGCCTGGGACGAGCGCGATCACAACAGTTTGATCATTCGTCAAGCTGACAAGCCGGGACTCGACTTTTTTGCCTTTAAAGTCGACAGCAAGGCAACCTTGGAAAAACTGGATGCCGACCTGATTGCATTTGGTGTCAAGACCGAGCGAATTCCTGCCGGCGAGCTTCTGGAAACCGGCGAGCGCGTGCGTTTCCCGATTCCAACCGGTCACGTGATCGAACTGTATGCCGAAAAGACCGATGTCGGCAACGGTCAGCCTTATGTGAATCCTGAGGCCTGGATACCTGCGGCCGAACATGGCATCGCACCGACCCGTTTCGATCACGGCCTGCTTTACGGACCCGATATCGACGGCGCACGCGAGATATTTGAGAAAGTGCTGGGTTTCTATGTGGTTGAGCGTATCGTGCTGGAAGATGGTAAAACGGATCTGGCGATCTGGCTGTCCTGTTCGATCAAAGCACACGACATTGCCATGGTTCGCCATCCTGAGCCGGGCAAGCTGCATCACGTCTCGTTCCTGCTGGAAAGCTGGGAAAAAGTGCTGCGTGCAGCCGATCTGATGGCTATGAACAGAGTCAAGATCGACATTGGCCCCACACGTCACGGCGTGACACGCGGAACCACGATCTATGCATTTGATCCGTCGGGCAACCGATTCGAAACATTCTGCGGCGGAACCTCCGGCTATCCCGACCAGCAGCCGATCACGTGGACAATGGAAGACGTTGGGCGCGGAATCTTCTATCACGACCGCGCGTTGAACGAAACATTCCTGTCTGTCGTGACTTGAGCAATGGAAGTCACCTCTTCTATCCCGGGAATTACCTGGGAAGCAGCAAACACTGCGGCGCAAGCCGCAGTGCGTTACGCAGAGGACCATGGCTGGAAAATCAATGTTGCCGTAGTTGATCGCGGCGGCAATCTGATGTCATTCCTGCGCATGCCTGGAGCCTACATTCACTCGATCAATATTGCCATCGACAAGGCCTATACCTCTGCCAGTTTCGGTTTTCCGACCAAAGCGTGGATGGGTGCAATCGGTCACGACGACGGCATGAAGTTCGGATTTTCCAATCAGCCAAGGTTGATCGTTTTTGGTGGTGGTTTACCGATTCGCGTCGGCGATGACTGGATTGGCGGTATCGGCGTTTCCGGCGCCTCGGAGAGCGAGGACGAGGAATGCGCGAATGCCGGACTGAAGGCTATTGGCCCCACCCTATAAGTTTTTTTGCAAGTGGAGTATGACCATGAAATTGATTCGCAACTTTATTAATGGCGAGTTTGTCGGAACCGGCAAACACTTTGACAAGCGTTCACCGCTGACCAATCAGGTTATCGCCGAGGTGGCCGAAGCAACACGCGACGAGGTCGATGCCGCCGTCAAGGCCGCGCGAGCTGCGCTGAACGGCCCATGGGGTAAAATGACTGTCGCCGAGCGCGTCGAAATGCTTTACGCTGTCGCCAACGAAATCAACAATCGTTTCGATGAATTTCTTGAGGCTGAGTGCGCAGACACCGGCAAGCCGCGCAGCCTCGCCTCACACATTGACATCCCGCGTGGAGCGGCCAATTTTAAAATCTTTGCCGATGTGGTGAAGAATGTCCCTACCGAATTTTTCGAAATGGCCACACCGGATGGCAAGGGCGCCATCAACTATGGCTACCGCACCCCTGTTGGCGTGGTCGGTGTAATTTGCCCGTGGAACCTGCCCCTGTTGCTGATGACATGGAAAGTCGGCCCGGCGCTGGCCTGTGGTAACACCGTGGTGGTCAAACCCTCCGAAGAAACGCCGCAGACAGCGGCCCTGCTCGGAGAAGTAATGAACAAGGTTGGCGTACCCAAGGGTGTCTACAACGTGGTGCACGGTTTCGGCCCCAATTCGGCCGGCGAATTTGTTACCACCCATCCGCTGGTTAACGCGATCACCTTTACCGGGGAAACCCGCACCGGCGAGATCATCATGAGGGCTGCTGCCAAAGGCTCGCGTCCGGTCAGTCTGGAAATGGGCGGAAAAAATGCAGCTATTGTTTTTGCCGACTGCGATTTTGACGCAGCCATCGAGGGCACCATGCGATCAGCCTTCGTCAACTGCGGTCAGGTTTGCCTCGGCACCGAGCGTGTGTATGTCGAACGTCCGATCTTTGACAAATTTGTTGCCGCACTAAAGAAAGGCGCTGAAGCGCTCAAGCCCGGCGTTCCGGACGACAAAACCACCAGTATAGGCCCGCTGATCAGCAAGGAACACCAGAACAAGGTGCTGTCATACTACAAGATTGCCGTGGATGAAGGTGCCACTTTAGTAACCGGTGGTGGCATATTCGACATGCCGGGAGACCTGAAAGACGGTTGCTGGGTGCAACCCACGATCTGGACCGGGCTCCCCGAAACGGCCCGCGTGATCAAGGAAGAAATTTTTGGCCCCTGTTGCCATATCTCTCCTTTTGACACCGAAGAAGAAGTGCTGCAAAAAGCCAACGACAACGAGTACGGACTTTCTACCGCCATCTGGACACAGAATGTCTCGCGTGCCCACCGTGTCGCCCACAAGATGGAAGTCGGTCTTGCCTGGGTAAATAGCTGGTTCCTGCGCGATCTGCGTACTCCTTTCGGCGGTGCCAAGCAATCGGGTATCGGCCGCGAAGGCGGTGTCCATTCACTTGAATTCTATACCGAGCAGAAGAATGTCTGCATCAAGCTATGAGCACTCCTACTCCGGAAGTTGCCAATAGTATTGTTGCCGCAGGAATTCGCACCAACTATCACGATCAGGGTAGCGGTGCGCCGGTCCTGCTGGTTCATGGTTCCGGGCCGGGCGTTTCAGCTTGGGCGAACTGGCGGCTGGTCATTCCTGCGCTTGCCAAACAGGCACGGGTGATCGCGCCGGACATGGCGGGTTTCGGCTTTACCGAGCGTCCTGCGGGCTACCAATACAGTATGGATAATTGGGTCAAGCAGGCGGTTGGTCTGCTCGACGCCTTGGGGATCGAACAAACGGATTTGGTCGGTAATTCATTTGGTGGCGCACTGGCGCTGGCCTTGGCGATACGTCATCCACAGCGGGTGCGCCGTCTGGTGCTGATGGGCAGTGTGGGTGTTCCCTTTCCAATCACCAAGGGACTGGATGATGTTTGGGGCTATACCCCCTCAATCGAGAACATGCGCAGCCTGCTGGACCTTTTTGCTTTTGACCGGTCACTGGTCAACGACGAACTGGCCAAGTTGCGTTACGAAGCCAGCATCCGGCCCGGTTTTCAGGAATCTTTCTCGACCATGTTCCCTGCACCACGCCAGCGCTGGGTAGATGAAATGAGCAGCGCTGAAGGCGACATCCGCGCCCTCAAGCATGAAACACTGGTGATTCACGGTCGCGATGACCAGATCATTCCGCTTTCAAATTCGCTCACGCTGGCGAACTGGATACCCAGCTCACAACTCCATGTGTTCGGAAAATGCGGCCATTGGACACAGATCGAACACTCGGCGCGCTTCAATACGCTGGTAGGAAATTTTCTTGCTGAATGACCACACTTGGCACTTGCGCAACCCAATTTAGAAACATACCGGAAAGAACCCTATGGACCAGACACTGATTACCCAACTCGGCGATGAGCTTTACGAAGCGCTCACCCGGTGCAAAACATTAACGCCGCTGACCACACGCTATCCTGACATCACCATCGAAGATGGCTACCACATCCAGGAACGCCTGATCGCGCGCCGCATTGCCGCCGGTGAAAAGGTGGTCGGCAAAAAAATCGGCGTCACCAGCAAGGCGGTGATGAACATGCTGGGCGTCGGACAACCCGATTTCGGCTGGCTGCTCGACGGCATGATCTACAACGAAGGCGAGTCGATCCCTATTGACAGCTTGATTCAGGCCAAGGCTGAAGGCGAGATTGCCTTCATTCTGAAAAAAGATTTGATGGGTCCCGGCATTTCGAATGCCGACGTACTGGCCGCCACCGAGGGTGTGATGACCTGTTTTGAAATCGTTGATTCACGCATCGAAAACTGGAAGATCAAGATTCAGGATACCGTGGCAGACAATGCCTCCTGCGGCGTGTTCGTGCTTGGTGACCGTTTTGTTGATCCTCGCGACGTTGACCTTTCAACGTGCGGCATGGTTCTGGAAAAGAACGGCGAAATCGCCTGTACCGGCGCCGGTGCCGCCACCATGAATTCCCCCGTCAATGCCGTTGCCTGGCTGGCGAATACGTTGGGGCGCCTGGGTATTCCCCTGAAGGCAGGTGAAGTCATTCTTTCCGGTTCACTCGGGGCCATGATCCCGGTAGTCAAGGGCGACAACCTGCGCGTCACCATCGGCGGTATTGGTGGTTGCTCGGTTAAATTTGTTTAATTTTGCAAAGGATTTAGCAATGAGTCAAAAAATCAAATGTGCGCTGATCGGACCCGGAAACATCGGCACCGATCTGCTCTACAAACTTCAACGCAGTGCAGTGCTTGAACCCATCTGGATGGTCGGCATCGACCCCACCTCGGAAGGATTGAAACGTGCCGCCGGCATGGGCATCAAGACCACCGACAAGGGTGTCGACGGCCTGCTTCCCCACGTAAAAGCCGACGGCGTGCAGATTGCCTTCGACGCCACTTCGGCCTACGTCCATGCCGAGAACAGCCGCAAGCTGAACGAGCTGGGCGTGCTGATGATCGACCTGACGCCGGCTGCCATCGGGCCATTTTGTGTGCCGCCGGTAAACCTGATGGAGCATATTGGCAAGAAGGAAATGAACGTCAACATGGTTACCTGCGGTGGACAAGCGACGATCCCGATGGTTGCTGCAATCTCGCGCGTACAACCGGTGCAATACGGAGAAATCGTTGCCACCGTTTCAAGTCGGTCTGCCGGCCCCGGAACCCGTAAAAACATCGACGAATTCACCCGCACCACTTCCGGTGCAGTTGAAAAAGTGGGCGGAGCCAAAAAGGGCAAGGCCATCATCATTATCAATCCGGCCGAGCCACCCCTGATCATGCGCGACACTGTGCATTGCCTCACCGAAACCGCCCCTGATCAAGCCAAGATTACCGAGTCTATCCACGCCATGATCAAGGAAGTACAAAAATACGTGCCGGGCTACAAACTGGTCAACGGTCCGGTGTTCGACGGCAACCGCGTTTCCGTATTTCTGGAAGTCGCCGGACTGGGCGATTTTCTGCCCACCTACGCGGGCAACCTCGACATCATGACTGCCGCCGCCGCGCGGACTGCCGAAATGTTTGCCGAAGAAATTATTGCAGGCCGCATCACACTGCAAGCAACGGTTTAAGGAGAAATTCATGACACTCAAAGGTAAAAAAATAACGGTTCACGACATGACCCTGCGCGACGGCATGCATCCGAAGCGCCACTTGATGACGCTTGACCAGATGATTGCAGTTGCGACCGGTCTGGATGATGCAGGTGTGCCCCTGATCGAAGTCACCCACGGTGACGGCCTTGGCGGGTCCTCGGTGAACTATGGCTTTCCCGCGCACACCGATGAGGAATATCTTTCCGCCGTCATTCCACGCATGAAACAGGCCAAGGTGTCGGCATTGCTGCTACCCGGTATCGGCACCGTCGATCACCTGAAAATGGCGAAAGACCTTGGTGTCCATACCATTCGGGTTGCGACCCATTGCACCGAGGCGGATGTCTCGGAGCAACACATCACCATGGCACGCAAGATGGAGATGGACACGGTTGGCTTCCTGATGATGAGCCACATGGCGAGCCCCGAAAAATTGATCAGCCAAGCCAAACTGATGGAAGGCTACGGCGCCAACTGCATCTACATCACCGACTCTGCCGGTTACATGCTGCCTGATGACGTCAAGGAACGTCTCACCGCTGTTCGTGCGGCGCTGAAGCCGGAAACTGAACTGGGATTCCATGGACACCACAATCTGGCCATGGGCATTGCCAATTCCATTGCTGCTGTGGAATCCGGCGCAACCCGTATCGACGCTGCGGCTGCGGGACTTGGTGCAGGTGCCGGAAACACACCGATGGAAGTTTTTATTGCCGTATGCAAGCGCATGGGCATCGAGACAGGTGTTGATCTGTACAAAATACAGGACGTTGCCGAAGACATCGTCGTACCCATGATGGATCACGTCATCCGCCTGGATCGTGATGCGCTTACGCTGGGCTACGCGGGTGTGTATTCCTCCTTCCTGTTGTTTGCCAAACGTGCAGAAAAGAAGTACGGCATTTCCGCCCGTGAAATCCTGATCGAGCTGGGCCGTCGCGGCATGGTAGGCGGGCAGGAAGACATGATCGAGGATACCGCCATGACCATGGCAAGGGAACGCGGCCTGACACAGGCCGCATGAGGATATAAAAAATGAAACTCGATAAGACAACGATAGACAAACTCGCCGAGCACCTGGAGAACTGTGAGCTCAATGCGCGGGATACGCTGAAAATCACCGATGATCATCCCGACATGGACTGGGATGATGCCTATGCAATTCAAGACGAGATTCGTCGCCGCAAGATTGCGCGCGGCACCCGGATCGCCGGCCTTAAAGCGGGCTTGACATCGTTTGCCAAAATGAAACAGATGGGCGTTGAAACACCGGTCTTCGGCTTTGTTACTGACTACGGTGCAATACCGGACGGTGGCGAGATCAAGATGAAAGAGCTGATTCATCCCAAAGTCGAACCGGAAATCGTCTTTGTCATGAAACGCGCGCTCAAAGGGCCCGGCTGCCACATTGGCGCAGTGCTGGCGGCAACGGATTTCATCATGCCCGGCATCGAAGTGATCGATTCGCGCTACCGCGATTTCAAATTTGATCTGAAGAGCGTGATTGCCGACAACACCTCGTCCTCGCGATTTGTCGTGGGTGGTCGAATCAAGGTGGCGGACGCGGTTGACATGCGCACCCTCGGTGTAGTGCTGGAAAAGAACGGCGAGGTCGTTGCGCTTGGTGCCGGTGCCGCCGTGCTCGGTCATCCTGCCACCGCAATTGCGTTGCTGGCCAATCACCTCGGCGCACGCGGCGAAGAAATTCCCGCCGGGGCAATGATTTTATCCGGTGGAATTACCGAAGCAGTGGCGGTCAAGAGCGGAGACAATATCACCTTGCGAGTGCAGGATTTGGGTTCTGTAAGCTGTAGATTCGTTTAATTTATTAAAGGGAAAATCATGCCATTTGCTCAAATTTATCTGCTCGAAGGCCGTACCGAAGAACAAAAAAGAGCTGTCATAGAAAAGGTGACTCAAGCCTTGCAAGAGGCCGTCGGTGCTCCGATTGAAAACGTCCGCGTGTGGATTCACGACGTACCCAAAACCAACTGGGGTATCGCCGGACAGACTGCTGCCGACTTGAAACGCTGAAGCAGAGTTTTAACCGGATTCTGCAATTTTAGAGATGCCTATCAAAGGCATTCATAGATGGTTTTAATTCAATTAGGTAACCCCCGGTTTTGCCGGGGGTAATTTAACTTTAATGCCTCGCTTTTTCGAGCAAGTTCATCCAATGAAAGATTATTTTCATTAGATATGTCACAACTTTCCATGCCGGTAATATTCATATGCAAAACGGACTGCATGGCAGCCCGTTCTGCATAAGAACAAAATCCCGCTTAGTTTATGGTTAGCCGTTTTGTTTTCGCTGTGGTCTTCTTCGCCAGAGTCAGTTCAAGCACACCATCGTTGTATTTGGCTTGGGATGAATCCTCATCTACATCCTGTGCCAGGGTAAAGGAACGCGCCACTTTGCCGTAATAGCGTTCGCTGCGTATCACTTTTTCACCCTCTTTCACCTCTTTTTCGTTTTTAACCTCGGCGCTGATGGCAACCTGATTCCCGTCTATGGAGACGTGAATATCGTCCTTGTTTACGCCGGGAATTTCAGCATGGACGGTGTAAGCTTTGTCGTCTTCCTTCACGTCCAACTTGATTTGGACGTTCGGGGCATCTTTCATCTTTACAGGGCGCATGAAGAAGCTTGGGAACAGATCGTCAAAAGCTTCGTCAATCGGATTGTAATGTACTAGATTTACCATGATATTCTCCTTATTGGTTGATTAGGAAGGTTATATTACCTCCATACCTTTAATATATGGTCGCGGAAATGGTTTTCAAGCGTCACCTAAAATCGCACGCCCACTATGAGGCAAGTTGGGCATCTCCCGCTTGCCCCTTAGCTGTTTGCTATTCAATTTTGAGGGCAATAAACAACTTCATATCACCACGAATAATGTGAAGTGCCAGCCGCTTTCCGGCTTTATCCACAAGACTGCGCAATTTATCTACACTGCCAACCTTTTCACCATTGACCGCTAGAATTATGTCTCCGGGACGAATACCGGCCTGCGCAGCGGGGCCTTCGGCAACCTGCTCGACCATCAATCCTTCGTCGCCCGCAACCTCTGCTCTCTTGCGTTCATCTGCCGACAAAGGACGAATTGCCAAGCCGAGTTTTCCTTTGGCATTAGTACCGGATTCAGCTTTTGCAGTTGTCGTATTCATTTCTCCAACTTTTACGGACATGGTCCTGGCATGTTTCTTTTGCCAGACTTCCACCGTCGCTGTCGATCCGGGTGTTAAGTCAGCCACCAGCGGAGGCAGATCAGAGGAGTGAATAATTTCCTGGTCATTGAATTTCAGTATGACATCACCGGATTCAATGCCCGCTCTCTCTGCGGGGCTGTCCTTTTCGACCGAACTCACAAGGGCGCCGACGGGCTTCTCAAGACCAAACGAAGTTGCCAAGTCCTGATTGATTTCTTGAATCGTTACGCCAAGTCGTCCATGGCTGACCTTGCCATGATCAAGTAACTGTTTTTCCACCTTCATCGCCACATCAATGGGAATGGCGAAAGACAGCCCCTGATAACCTCCGCTTTGGGTATATATTTGCGAATTGATACCGATTACTTGGCCGTTCAAGTTGAAGAGCGGCCCGCCGGAGTTGCCGGGATTGATGGCCACATCGGTTTGCAGAAACGGCACATAGCCTTCATTCGGTAACGAACGTGATTTTGCTGAAATAATTCCCGCCGTAACACTGTTCTCAAATCCGAATGGTGAACCGATGGCAACTACCCATTCACCGACCCTGGCCTTTTGAACGTCACCTATATTAACGGCAGGTAAATCTTTGGCATCAATCTTCAACACGGCGACATCACTTAGCTTGTCCGTCCCTGCAACCGTTGCCTTGAACTCACGCTTGTCATTAAGCTTTACGATCACCTCCTCGGCTCCGGCCACTACATGAGCGTTAGTCAGAATAACGCCATCCTTGCTGACGATGAATCCGGAACCCAGGCCGTGAGTGGGCTGTCCGCCCTGCGGTGCGGGAATCTGGAAACGGTGGAAAAACTCATAAAATGGATCCTTTGGATCCATTCCGGGAAATCCGGGAAAATTCTGCATCTCCGTTTTAGTCGTTCCAGAAACACTGATATTTACAACTGCGGCTCCCTGTTTTTCTGCGATTTCGGTAAAGTCAGGCAATGAGCCGGATACTTTTTGCGGCGGCGACACGGTTGCAGTTTCGTTGGTGTTAGCCGAAGGTGAGTCATGTGATGCATAACTGCACCCTGCCGCCAAGGTGATTGCAATGAAAGCAATTCCGGCCAAATTACGGCCATTTAAAGACAATTTGTTAAGCTCCATTTTGTAACCTTTCTGCAAAAAATAACCAGAATTCCCCGGCAAAATTTACAAACGGCGGATTCCGATAAAATTGTTTGAAAAAAAGAAAGCCTCCGGCGTAGCCATCCGCTTTGCGGCGTAAAATTGTGGTCGCCATTTTTGATTTCAAGTAGCACTTGAAAATGCTCGCTTCAGTCCCTATTTTCGGTCGCGAAGGAGTAACGATTTGACAAAATTTTCCGAGACAGTTCCCTTACGTTCGTTCCATGCAATATTGTCTGGACTGGTCGCTATCGCCTTGTTCTATTTGCTCTTCTCATTAATCCCCAAGGCAGAGGGTGCGGATGCGGTTCCGCGCCCTGTCACAGCAAGAGGCGAACTGGCCGCAGATGAAAAAGCAACCATTGAATTGTTTGAGATGTCCCGCAGTTCAGTGGTATTTATTACTACCAAGACGCAAGTCCAGGATTTCTGGTCGCGTAATACGTTTTCAGTTCCTCGCGGTTCCGGCTCTGGATTTATATGGGATGAGAACGGGCATGTGGTTACAAATTATCACGTCATTGAGAATGCAAGCGAGGCCACCATCAAATTGGCCAACGGAAAAGATTACGCAGCCAAGCTGGTGGGCGCCAGCCAGATGCACGATATTGCAGTTCTCAAGATCAATATAAGCAGCAATAATTCCCCACCCTTGCCGATCGGTACAAGCCGCGACCTTAAAGTCGGGCAAAAGGTTTATGCCATTGGCAATCCATTTGGCCTCGACTGGACGCTGACTAACGGAATTGTTTCTGCTTTGAACCGTTCGCTAACCGAGGAGAACGGCGCTACGGTCGAACATCTCATTCAGACCAATGCGGCCATTAATCCGGGTAATTCCGGGGGACCATTGCTTGATTCCGCAGGCCGGTTGATCGGTATCAACACTGCAATTTATAGCCCGAGCGGGGCTAATGCAGGCATTGGATTTGCTGTTCCGGTTGATACTATTAATCGTGTCGTTCCACAACTTATACGTAACGGCAAATATACACGCCCTGCACTTGGTATAGAAATAGACGAGAACATCAACGAAAGACTGGCAGCGATAATCGGCATCAAGGGTATTGTGATACTAAAAGTGCCATCCGGCACGGCTGCTTATTCGGCTGGATTGCAGGGTGTTACCGTATTGCGAAATGGGAATATCATACCCGGCGATATCATCACAGCAATAGAAGGGAAACCTGTGGATAGTGTTGGTAAGCTTGGTGCGCTGCTGGATGATTTTAAGGTCGGGAACAAAGTCAGGATTACGGTATCCCGTAAAGGGGTAAGTCGGGAGGTGCAAGTATTACTTCAGCCGGGTGGGTAAAAAATGTGACCGGCGGCACATCCCGGAAGTTAATCCTGCCATACTCATTGCAGAAGCTGCACTTTGCATATTTCGAGCGAGCGGAATATTTAGCTAGACATTGCGAGAATGCTCATTAAAGAACGATGCTGTGGGATGCGGCAATGTCCCGTCACCATAGGCACGTATTACTTGAGAAATTACGATTTGATAACCATTAAGCCAGTTTGCCTGTGCAGCTTTAGCTTCAAGATGTTTTGGGTTGTTCATCAATTCTTCGAGCCCTTCCAACGTTTCCCAATAATATACGTTTGAGATAAGACCGGTTTCTTGATTTTCCCATGATTCCTCACCCAGATAACCAGTAGACATTTTTGCACTCTCCGCTATAGATCGATCAAATTCATAAAACTCTTCATCAAATTGCTTTTTGGCGAAGATAAATGTTGCTGAATACATAGAAGTCCTTAATTATGGATAATCCGCATATAGGGCGCATCAAAGCTATCAGCTGCCAGCATGAACCCCCGATAACACGCGGGAAGTATCAAAAATAAGGCCAACCGGTTAGGGTTGACCTTGATTAAATGGTGGGGCGGGGACTACCGAATAACTGACTGTAAGCCTTATTAATAGAGGCTTTATGCAATTCATTAAAGCACTGTTACCCCATAAGTTACCCCTCAATAATAAATGCTGCCCTACAAAGTTATGCTCAATTGAACTTGAGTTCGCAGCAATTCTACTACTCTTGTGTCACTAACCACTCACCCTGAAAAGAACGCCTTGCTGGGCTAGACTTTCCCACCACTATTGCAACTGCACTTGGGTGCAGTGCAACTCAGGATTGTCTTGGGTAACGTCTGGGTTGCTTGCGCCAGCAATAAGTGCTGGGTCTGGCAAGTCGCCAGCTCATGCTGGAGGGGTCACCACTTGAACCCTGTGGTTGAGAACTCCATTTGTTGCCCCGCGTACCGAAAGAAATCGGCACTAATAATTAAATGTTTCGATTGTTTCAAGCGGTCAATGAACTTATTTTCATTGCGCATGTAAATCATTGTAGTGGTTCCATCGGTAGGTGAATAGGCTCTGAAGACTTGAATTTTATCATCGTCAAACTTTACAGCAACAGAGCAACCTAGAGTGCATAGAAATTGACCCTTAGTTACTTCCAGCAGAATGGAGTTATCCTTTTTTCCTTTAGTACGCAATATACTCAAACTCGGTTTTGAGCCACCATTGTATGGAAATTCAAAATTTAGTTCAGTGGTCGAGTCGAGTTCGGCGTATTCGGTCACATCTCCAGTCATTTTGTCTTTGCTGCCTTCAGAATACTTCCATTCTCCGCTGGGGGGAGCAACGGTCTTTGTGTTTAGTGCAGCACTTGTGCTTGTTTGTGAAGTTGTTGATGAAGTGCTACTTGTGTTGAAGGGTGACCAGAAATGGAAAACCATAAAGGCTAACCAACCAAAACCCAGTAACCTTACAAATAACGAATAGCCTTTGCGTAAGAGAAACCAAGCAAAAATATAGGGAAAGAATAGTACTCCGATAGGAAGTAAGATTTTCTCTATCATGCTTCGCTTAACACCTGTTGCTGAGTCAGGATTTTGTTGGGGATTCTGTAAGTTCTGACTGAGAATCGAAATTATTTTTTCAAAATTTTGCTGATGTCTATGCGTACCGGCGATGTTTATGCCAACCTTTAATGCTGACTCTATCCCAATAACAGTTGTGTTCTCGTCAATTTTTTCAACAGTGATAGTCAGATTCTCTCCCCAAGAAAAGAGTGACATACCTGCACTAGCTGTAATACGCCCTATAAGTTTATCTTTACTTTTGACACTCATTCCAGCATTTGGTATGGCACGGAGGAGTCCATCGAATACGGTTTCGTAACTGAATGGAAGTTTTTGATGCGTTGATTGACTGGCTATACTCACGTCATTTCTCCTTTGATAGTAGATTTATCTGTCAGGCTATTTTTAACTCACATAATACTTGAATTGTAGACAACTGTCCGAAGACGAAAGCAAGCATATTCCGCATTCTTCCCTGCATGAAAAAGCGGGTGACAATCGAACAGGTGTTTGGCGGGGTTCTTCGTGAACTCCGTAAACGCTCTGGCAAGACACAGGAAACTGTTGCGCTGGATGCAGGGCTGGATAGAACTTACATATCCATGCTTGAGCGTGGACTGAGGCAACCAACTCTGGAAACAGTTTTGGCACTCTCCCTTGCCCTTGGAGTTTCTGCCTCTGAGATTGTCGGCTTGGTGGAAGCACAAGGTCATTTTTAATATCCCTAGCAACTTTGCTGACAAGCATATACAGCTTTTCCCTAATTTTGTTCCTTTCTGTGATAGCTGTATATAGGCCGAATTGCCTAGATAATTTCCAGATTACCTATATCTTTTTGGTTTCAAGTTCCACAAAATGCTGCCGCTGCAATTGATTGCAGTCACTTTTGAGTGTTAATTCCACTAGTATGTAGCTTGTCAAATATCCTCTCAAGCTCAGCATGGGCACCACGTATCTGGTCAACCACCTGCTTAGCCCAGTCGAAGTATTCATGCTTCCGCTGTGCATCCCAGCCCACAGGTGGACTGCTG
>Ga0364881_10155_pt1 | contig 47845 bp, 49 predicted proteins | sample ExccelJu500001D4_5_FD_206923 | JGI IMG/M metagenome (GOLD analysis project Ga0364881, IMG submission 206923) | Enriched cells from Trout Bog Lake Hypolimnion, Wisconsin, USA - BchlTB.July30.5000.01.D4 | ecosystem: Environmental > Aquatic > Freshwater > Lake > Hypolimnion/Profundal zone | place...
CGTAAAACATTTAGAAAAAATGATCGGCTTTTCCGTTTTGGCGGTGATGAGTTTGTTGTCTTATTGAGGCACGTTAGTTATAGAAGTGCGCTGAGTACGCTGGAAAGACTGTGTAAAAAGGTTACCAGCCACAATTTGCCGCAGGTTGGCCTGCTCACTGCAACAATCGGTTTCACAAAAATCGGATTGGGGGATACACCCAACGCCGTTCTGGGCCACGCCGATGATGCACTCTACCATGCTAAAGAGAATGGTCGAAACCAGGTTCATTGCTTCGAGACACTGGTTGAGTCTGGTGCATTACCCGGGAAAATACTTCCAGACTAAGCCGGTTGTCAAATTTTTTAACGAGGGTACTCCCCCACGGCTGATCAATTTTCATGCCGATAAAATTCTTTTAGTTCTATCTATCAGGCGGCAGAGCCGCGTTCCAGCACTGCCGCAAAGAAACCATCCGTGCCGTGTACCTGGGGCAGCAGTTGCATGCACTCGCCAACCTCAAACGGGATCTTTTGTTGCGCGAAAATTTCCCCGGCATGACGCAATGCGAATTGTGGATGGGCAGCAAGAAAGGCATCCACTATGGCGCGGTTTTCTTCTTGCAATAAACTGCAAGTGGCATAAACCAAGCGGCCGCCGGGCTTGAGCAGTTTGCCGGCCGAGACCAGTATGGCAGCCTGTTTCTGCGTGAGTTCGGACACGCTTTGCGGCGACTGGCGAAACTTAAGGTCGGGGTTGCGGCGTAATGTCCCCAGCCCGCTGCACGGGGCATCCACCAGTACGCGGTCTATTTTCCCGGCCAGCCGTTTCAGCTTGATGTCATTTTCGTGAGCGATGAGTTGCGGATGGATGTTGCTGAGTCCGGAACGTTTCAGGCGCGGCTTGAGGTTGGCGAGGCGTTTTTCCGAAACATCGAAGGCATACAAGCGCCCCTGTGAATTCATCATCGCGCCCAGCATCAGCGTCTTGCCGCCTGCTCCGGCGCAAAAGTCCACGACCATTTCATTGCGTTTGGGTGCGAGCAGAAAACCCAGTAATTGGCTGCCTTCATCCTGTACTTCGAATTTTCCGCCGAGGAACAACGGACTTTTATTGAGGGCAGGTTTCCCTTTCACGCGAATGCCGATGGGCGACCAGGGCGTGGCTTGTGCTTCGACTTTCTCGGCCTGCAATCCTTGCAATATTTCGTCACGCGTGGCGAGCAGGGTGTTGACACGCAAGTCCAGCGGGGCAGGTTGTTGCATGGCGTTGCCGATGGTGAGGATTTCATCATCCGGCATGGCTGAGCGTAATTTTTCCACCAGCCATTCCGGCAGCTCGGCGCGTACCGACAAAGGCAGTTCGGCCAGGGCGATTCCCTTGACTTTGCCCAGCCATTCGGCTTCGTCGCGTTTCAGCAGCGGGGTGAGTTCACGCAGGTTGTAGCCGCCGAATTTCATCCAGTAGGCCAATGCCATGCGGCGCGGGGTGGCGGCCTGGACACGGTGTTGCGCGGCATCCGGTGCGGGGAAAACCGTTTCTTCACCGCTTCTGCAAGCTGTGGATTGCAGCGGTGGGATATGACGGGGGAGATGATCTGCAGGTGTGGATGTATAAGCGCATGCATGCTCCAGGAACAGGCGGTGGCGCAATACGCCGAACAAAGTTTCCGCCACCAGCTCGCGCTCGTTGGAACCGATGCGTTCCCGCTGGAAGAAATAGCGCAACGAGGTGTCGGCGGGGTGCTCCAGCGGCAGGATGGTGCGCAGTGCCTGAATGACGAGATCCAGACGGTATTCGGTGAGTAACATGGCTTTGATTTTAGAAGAGGTTGGGTGACACGGTCACGGCTCGATATCAAACCGGGTCAGCACTTGCGTAAACTTATCGCCGTCCGGGTCAGTGATGACCATTTTGAAGGGGAAATTGGCATGCTCTGTTGCCAGCCAGATTTCGGTCCGGCTTTCTCCGGGTTTGGATGGGCTGGTCACATATATGGCTTTGAATGTGCCAAGTGGAACCGTCACACTTTGGTCGGTCGTGACAAGGTAATTGTAGATGTCCAGCTTGCTGCCGTTGGTCATGTGGAAATCCAGCGCAGCGGCGTTTTTAAGCGGCAAGAACAAGAACTGATACATTGCGCTCAGCCTGTCCTGTGTCCCGGCGGGCAGGGGAACCGTGCGTTTCCCGGCTCGATCATCGAGGGTGACAAGTTCGTTCGCCCAGTCAAAATCGGCACCGGTATTTCGCTCGGTATCCAGCTCGCGCCGGCTGGTGAAGGCGATTGGGCGCAGTCCCTTCGCAGTTACTTTCCCCTCGCTGACTACCCGGATGGTTTCCGGCTTGATCAGCGCGACAAGGCCTACTGCTTTACTGACACTCTCGATGTGGTAGCTGTCCCGCTTGCGGATGTAGGTTTCCGTGATAGTCGCGCCCTTGATGCCGCCCTTGAGGACATCGTAGCTGACATTAAGGTGGGATGGCGTGCCGGAGGCGGCTTCCGGTGAGGCGAGTGCCGGCACAGCACAAGATAATAACAGCAAGACAATGGGGTGCAAAAAATTTGGCATGGTGCTATTCCAGTCCCGGTGCGATGAGGGCTGCACCAGGCTGTTTCATGCGGTTCAGCAATACTCTGCCGTTTGCCTCAAGGCTCAGGTAGCCGGAGCAGAACCAGCGCACGGCTTGCGGATAAATGCGATGTTCCTCCCGCAATACTCGCTCCTCAAGTGTTGCCGGAGTATCGTCCATCAGCACCGGTACTGCAGCCTGAATTATGATGGGGCCGTGATCGAGATCGGGAGTGACGAAATGCACGGTACAACCGTGAATTTTCACGCCGTCCCTTAATGCACGCTCATGCGTGTCGAGCCCGCCGTAGGAGGGCAACAGCGAAGGGTGGATGTTGATCAGCCTGCCTTGGTAATGCGCCACGAAATTCGACGTAAGGATGCGCATGAAACCGGCGAGCACTACGAGGTCGGGCTGGTAAAGGTCTATGGTGGCGGCAAGCGCTGCGTCGAAGGATTCGCGGTCTGGATGGTCACGATGCGCCACCACTTGCGTGGTGATGCCGTGCTGCATGGCGATGTCCAGCCCCGGCACATCCGCCTTGCTGCTGATGACCGCCGCTATGCGGCAACAGGGCAGTTCGGCTTCCAGCAACGCCTGCATGTTACTGCCGCGTCCGGAAATCAGGATGACAACGGACTTTTCCGTGGTGTTACCGGATTCTGGTCTGTGCTTCATTGCCCTGGCGTGCCTGTATTGTGCCTATGATCCATGCGGTTTCCCCTGTGGCTTTGAGCTGGTTGAGCGCGGCAACGGTGTCACTTGCGTCGACTACTGCTACCATGCCGATGCCACAGTTGAAGGTGCGGTACATCTCCTGTTGAGCGACATTGCCTTGATCTTGCAGCCAGTGAAACAATTTTGGTGTGTGCCACGATGTTCCGTCCAGCACTGCGGTGACATTTTCCGGCAATACGCGCGGAATATTTTCCAGCAGGCCACCGCCGGTAATGTGTGCCATTCCTTTGATGCGTAGATTGCGCATCAGTTCCAGCAGAGGTTTTACGTAAATACGCGTGGGCGCCATGATGCAATCGGCCAATGTGAGCTCGCCGTCGAATTTTGTATTGAGGTCGGGTTTGCTGCGCTCGATGATCTTGCGCACCAGCGAGTAACCGTTTGAATGCGCGCCATTGGAAGCCAGTCCCAGCACCGCGTCGCCCGGTTTGATGTCGCTGCCGGTGATGATTTGCGATTTTTCCACCACGCCTACCGCGAATCCCGCAAGGTCGTATTCGCCCACCGGATACATGCCCGGCATTTCGGCAGTTTCGCCGCCTATCAGTGCGCAACCGGATTGCTCGCAGCCCAGCGCGATGCCCTTGATGACTTCGGTGGCGGCTTCCACGTCCAGCTTGCCGCAGGCGAAATAGTCGAGGAAGAACAGCGGCTCCGCCCCCTGTACCAGAATGTCGTTGACGCTCATGCCTACCAGGTCGATGCCGACGGTGTCATGGCGGTTGAGTTCGAACGCGAGTTTCAGTTTCGTTCCCACGCCATCGGTGCCGGAAACGAGCACCGGCTCGCGGTACTTTTTGGAAATCTCGACCAGCCCGCCGAAGCCGCCGATACCGCTCAGCACCTCCGGGCGCATGGTGCGTTTTGCGTAGGGCTTGATGTTTTCCACCAGGCGGTCACCGGCGTCAATGTCTACTCCGGCATCGCGGTAGGAGAGAGAGTTATTTTGACTCAAGTTGAGTTCTCGCTTTCTTCGGGATAAAGTACAGGCCAATTGGCTGACAGTGGTTTGGTTGGCATTTCTTAATTGTTGTGCGGATTTTACCTTAAATGACTTTGGAACGCTTGACCGCACTGTTGCCGGGACTGCGCCCCGGCCAGGCAATTTGTAGCAGAACTGAAAATGACACAATTACTTCTTGATATTGCGCCGGACTGGGCTCCCACCCTGGACAACTTTGTGGCCGGGCGCAATGCCGAATTGCTCTCGGCATTGCGCCGCGTTTTGGGCGGTACGGCAGGCGAGCGATTTCTCTACCTGTGGGGAGAATTCGGTTGCGGCAAGAGCCACTTGCTGCAAGCGGCGGCGGAGCAGGCGCGCGCATTGGGGCAGTCCGCAATCTTTGTTCAGGGCGCTGTGCCGGAAGCGGCGCAGATGGTTGCTGTAGATGATGCGGAAAGGCTTGGAAACGGGGCCCAAATCGCGCTGTTCGAACTCTACAACCGAATGCGCGAATCCGACGGTATTTTGCTGGTGAGCGGCAAGGAAGCACCGGCACATCTGGCTTTGCGCGACGATCTGCGCACGCGGCTGGGTTGGGGGTTGGTGTATCAGGTGCACGGTTTGAACGAAGAAGAAAAATCACGGGCGCTGGAAAGTCATGCCAAAGCGCGCGGTTTCATTTTGCCCGGTGAGGTGACACAATACCTGCTGCGTCACGGGCGACGCGATTTGCCGTCATTGCTTGTTGTGCTGGATGCACTGGATGTCCTTTGCCTGCGCCTGAAACGCGGGGCATCTGTGCCATTGTTGAAAGAAGTGCTGCAATCCGGCGGCGATGCGCCCAATTAACCGGTTTACTGGCTACCCGGCTTTTTTTCCGGAGGAGTGTCGTTTCCCAGTTCCAGATTGATCTCGGGGAAAGAAATGGCAGAAGGTTCAACCTCGAAATCCAACGGCTTGGTTTTTCCTGTCGCCGGCTCGAATTCCAGATTGAGAGCGGGAAATATTGAACTGGAGTTAAGCCCGGAATCCACTTTGGGCTCCTTCTCCAAAGAAGTCGGATTATCGGCTTGCGCGGTTTTTACAGTCGCTGCCGGGTTGGTTTTTTGCTTTAACACCTGATTGAGTTGTTCAGCCGTGGCAGCATTGCGTGACGCCAGGAATTCTCCGACGCTGCCATCACGTTTGGGATCAAAATCAGCCAGAAAATTTTCCATGTCCTGCAATGAAGGCAGGACGCCGGGCTTTTCTTCGTTACGAATCCCTTGTTGTTGCAACAAGGCTTGATCGAGCTGCGCAAGGGTAATTACCTTGCGAGCTACCAGATATCCCCCAAAACGCCCATGTTTTTTCGGGTCGAAATCATCAAGGCAATTCTGCAGATCCTGTTTGGACAATACTCCCATTTCTATCAGAACATCCCCGACCGGCCGACGCGGGTTCGCTGCATCCGGCAAAATGGGGGAGGCAGAAATGCTCCCGCTATTATCAATATACAGGGGATTATTCTGATCAAAGGTGCGGCCCAATGCCTGTATTCCACTCCATGCGGGGCTGTCTTTGTGGTGATTCAAGAATTCCCGTGCGGTTTTCTCGAATTCTGCCGCTTTCCCGAGAGAAGAGAAGATGGATAGCAATAACGACCAGGCGTTGACTTTCGAGGGGCACCTTTTGATGATCTCTTGCAATATTTCAGCCGCCTTGGCCGGACGGCCATGAGTGGCATAAAGTTCAGCTTCTTCCATCATTGAGTCTTCTTCGGTCACTTCCTTGTCGGTTTTTTTGGCGGGTGACAGGAAGGGGGCGGCGGCTTCACTTCTGGCCGGGCTAGACTTGGGAGAAGCAACATCGGCCGGGGCGGCAACATTGGCTTGGGAAGACGCAACTTGTGAAGGTTTGGCGGCAGTTGATACCGCCATCTTTGGCGCGGTTGCAGCATCGTTCGCCACTTTCAGGATGGGGCTGGTTTCCTGTTGCGAGCTAAAACCGGCGCGTGATTTTACTTTTGTGTAATAGCGCAACCCCAGCCACAGGGCAAGGATGGCCAACACCAGTCCGAGAGCGGCAAATAGTCCATTTGGCAAATCCAGAATGTTTTGCTGAACTGCCGGCTGTTTCACGGCGGGAGTCTGCCTGGGGCTGCTTTCCTGTGCGCCTGATGTTGCCAAAAGGGAAGCTGACGGCACTGCTGTAGATGCTGCTACGATTGCCGATGATGCGGCGGGAGCAGGACTGACACCCAGCTTTGTCAATTGTGACTTGATTTCTCCCAACTCGTCCTGCAACTGTTTAACCTGATTTTGCATGGACAGGAAACTGGCCATCTGGTCATCGGCATCCAGCATTTTTTGTCGTGCCAAAAGTAAACTGCGTTCTTCGGCACTGATTTTTCCGATACGCGATTCATCAATCGGCTCACTGGAGAGTTTGAGCCTGAAAAATTCCGAACCGCCATGTTTTTCCACGGCGGTTCGCACAGGCGGCGGGCGCCGCTTATGGACGGGACGCGCCGCTTTGTCGGCAAGATGTTTTTGGACATTGGTTTGCACCTCCCCAATATCGCGATGGCTCACGACGGGAGCGGTGCCATGTGTATCAGGGGTTGTGTTTTCCGCTACCGGGGGAGTACTGGGAGCAGCAATCGGGGCTTGCGAAACGGATATATCCATATCCGGCAGGATAGTCAGCGTCTTGATTACGCTGCCCGAACCGGGGCATTTTACCTGTAGCCGCAATCTGGCGAAGGCATCGTAAAATGGCGATCGCGAACTGATGGCTACATATTGCCGCTTCCCCTCGGTTTTGAGGGACAGATTGGCTTTGGTCAGATAGCCGCTGGTATCTTCTTCATCTGCACCGGGCGCAGCCAAAGACAGGCAGGAGTCGTCAATGCGTTCGCCGTTTCCAACCGTCAGGTCAACCTGGGCAAGCAGCGGCTCTCCCAGCCTGCTTTGCAATACAACCTCGCCGATGCTGACAGCCTCAACGACGCAGGGGAACGTCAGCGCAACAGCTATGGCGAATGCCGTAATTGCGTGCGGGATGAGGAGCAGTTTTCGGATATCCATTAAGAGTAAGAGCCCAAATGTAAGGTTAAATGCAAGCGCCATGCACCTGCATCATGTCGGTTACGCCGCGAATAACTTTTTCGATGCCGTCCTGTTTGAGCGTCAGCATTCCCTCGGCCACACCCATGGCCAGATATTCCGATGCGGAAGACCGTTGGCGGATCAAATGCCGCAGCGGCGGGGTGGCATGCAGCAACTCATACAGCCCGATGCGGCCCTTGTACCCCCCGCTGCACATTTCGCAGCCCACCGCACGCATCAGATACAACTTGCCTTCCTCGCCAAACTTCTCACGCCAGCCCCGGATGATCTCGTTGCGCTCCGCCGCAGTCGGCTGCCTGGAGTGCGCCGACTGGTAGTATTCGACGGCAAGATCCTCGATGTCGCCGGCAGCGGCTTCCTCGCGTTTCGCGCAGGCAGGACATAGCTTGCGCGCGAGCCGTTGCGCCAGGATCGCCAGCAAGGCATCGGAAAGGTTGTACGGGTCGATGCCCAGGTCCAGCAGCCTCGCCACCGTTTCCGATGCCGAGTTGGTGTGCAGCGTGGAAAGCACCAGATGCCCGGTCATCGAGGCCTCCAGCGCAATCTGCGCGGTCTCGTGGTCGCGCATTTCACCGATCATGATCACGTCCGGGTCGGCGCGCAGAAACGAGCGCAGCACGGTCGCAAAGGTCATGCCGATTTTGCTGTTGATCTGTACCTGGCACAGCCGCGACTGCACAATCTCCACCGGGTCTTCCGCCGTCCATATCTTGCGGTCTTCGGTGTTCAGCTCCTTCATCACCGAATGCAGCGTGGTGGTCTTGCCGCTGCCCGTCGGCCCGCATACCAGAATCAGCCCGTAGGGCCGCTGGAATACCTCACGGAACACCGCCTCGTCCCGGTTCCCCATGCCCAGACTGCCCAGCGGCACCGGCTCGCCCGAAGCCAGAATCCGGATGGTGACAAATTCCACCCCCAGCATCGCCGGAATGGTCGCCACGCGCAGGTCGATCCGCCTGCCGTTGGGCAGCCCAAACGAAATCTTGCCGTCCTGCGGGCGGCGCTTTTCCGAAATGTCCAGACCCGACATGATCTTGATCCGGGATACCACCGCTTTGTGATAAGTGCGCGGATAGTCCGAAAAAAGCTCCATGTTCCCGTCGCGGCGGAAACGTATGTGCGCGTCCTTGCCGTCATTGAATAACTCGAGATGGATGTCCGAGGCCTCTTCCTGGATGGCATTCACAATGATCTGGTTAACCAGGTTGACGATGATCGAATCGTTCTCCGAAAAGTCGGTGGTCACGATATCCTCATCCTCCGGCCGGCTCAGGGAAATATTCATGTCACTCTTGGCCAGGTTGCGGAATTCTTCCTTCGCCGCACCCGCGCTCTTCCTGTTTACGCCATGCATGTTGATGCGGTTGATGATTTCATGCAGCGGCGCATACACCAGGTTGACCCGCATCCCCGCCATCACCGTGAAAAATGACTGGTCCGCAAACGCAAACGGGTCGGACACCGCCAAATACAGAGCGTCATTGTATTTGCCTATCGGCACGGCCAGTTTCTCGCGCGACTTCGCCAGCGGAATGATCTTGTTGATCTCCGCCGGAATGTCGATGTTCAATACATCTACCATCGGAATCCCCGCCTGGATCAGCAGCGTTCGCGTCAGTTCTTCCTGCTTGATGATTCCGATCTCGACGAGTATTTTGCCTACAGGCTGATTTTTGTGTGCCGGCCTTTTCTGCATATCGCGCACGATACGCAAGGTTTGTTCGTCGATAACGCCATAATGCAAAAGGATTTCACCGACCGGCTTGCCCTGCGGCGGGTAGATGTTCTCACCCTTGTGCTGTAACCTGGCAATATCGATCAATTCATGCTGCGCGCGTATGACGGGCCATTTGATCTGATGCCTGTCATCGTCGTCTTCCGGATCGGCTTGGGTGGCGGAGGTGTCACCACCCGCTTCGCGGTCAGCGGTGGTTTCGGGATGCGCTTCCGTCCTGGCGGGAATTTCGATCGGCACGATCTCGGAGCCGCTGAAAGGGTCGAACGGGTTCAGGTTTGTCGAGGGGAAAAGGAGCTGGTGCACTTGTTTGAGCAGGACGATCTCTTTGACCGCCTCGATCGGAAACCCCTGGCGCGACACCCGGTTTGGGCCGGGCGTGCGATCCGGGGACAGTGGCGGGCTTTCTTTGTCATCAGGAACATCCCCGAGAAAAAGTGAATCGAAATATTCGATCGCTTCTTTTTCCCCCCACAAAAATTCGATGCGCTGCAAAATGCGCGTAAAATTGCTCGAAAGAAATTCGGGAAATCCCGCACCGGCCTGCGTAAGAGATTTGGATATCTTGGGATACAGGTTTTCTTCAATGCTCACGTTCAACTCCAATCTGTGCCATGGTACATGAGGGTTTCCCCGGTTTGTTTCGCAATACGGGGAAACGGTAGTCGATTGTTGAAGCGGAGCACGGCGTTGATGGCTCAAGCCCCGCAATTGAAAAAGATGCACGGAAAAATTTAATAATTGATATCACGAAGCACCTGTTTGCACATGCGATTTATTTTGTTCTCAAAGCTACTGAAACAAAGCTGGTGTTGAGCCATGAACAGCCACAATGCTTAATTATTACATCAATGTTAATTGTTAATGGATTCCAAGGTTACGTCGGCAATCAGCGAATCTGGCTATTGTCCACTTTTGTTTGCGTACGTTCAAATTCCGTCCCTATTTATACAGTATAACCTATTGGATGCAGAATTTGGTATATCTATGTGATTTCTAATATGTATAGGGGGTGAGAGTGAATCTGGCATTGTTTGACCTGGACAACACTTTATTGAGCGGGGACAGTGATTTCGAATGGGCACAATTTCTCATCGAACAGGGTGTGCTTGACCGCGAACTGTTCGAGGCAAAGAATCTGACTTTTTATGAGCAGTACAAGCGTGGCTCGCTGGACATACACGAGTTTCTCGATTTCCAGTTGAAACCCCTTTCGCGCCACCCACGTAGTGTGCTGGAAGCCTGGCATGGGGAATTCATGCAACGCAAGGTGCGTCCCATGATGGGGTCTGCCGCGCGTGAACTGGTGGCGCGACATCTTGAAAATGGCGACGTATGCGTCGTTATCACCGCCACCAATAGTTTTGTGACTGCGCCGATCGCGCGCGAATTCGGTGTGGAGTACCTGATTGCAACCGAGCCGGAGCAAAAGGATGGTGAATTTACCGGATGTGTGGCCGGGATGCCAAGTTTCCGTGAGGGAAAAGTTATACGGCTGGAAGAGTGGATGGCCAAGCATGACTGGAACTGGGGCAGTTTTGCCGAGAGCTGGTTTTACAGCGATTCGTTGAACGATCTTCCGCTACTGTCGAAGGTAAAAAATCCGGTGGCGGTTGACCCTGATGCGACGTTGCGCGCCCATGCCGAGATGCATGGTTGGCGCATCATTACTTTGCGTTGAAGCCAACTTTTCAATTACTGGCTTTCCCAAAATAAAAGAGGATATTTTTGTCTAATTGATTATCCGGGTTGAACGTTCCCCGGCAACCATGGATGGAGAACGCTGCATTGTCCTCAGTGTATAATTCAACATTTTGACGGATAGCCGCTCGTCACGCCAAACCATATTGCCTGAAAAGTAATGATAAAGAAACTGTTCAAACGTGTTTTCGGGAAAGCCCCCCGCACCAGGGTGGAAGGAAAGTGTCACATTATCCCCTTTGAAGTGCATGACGTCGGACGCAGCGGCATCAGTCCGGCTGCACGCAAAGTGACCGAGGGTTTGCAAGCGGCCGGTTACAAGGCTTTCGTGGTAGGGGGTGCGGTGCGCGATTTGCTGCTCAATCGTCACCCCAAAGATTTCGATATTGCAACAGATGCCACGCCGGAAGAAGTGCGTCGCGTGTTCCGGCGCTCGCGTATTATCGGGCGGCGTTTCCGTCTGGTGCATGTCATGTTTGGTGAGGAAACCGTGGAAACAGCCACTTTCCGCCGCATGATAGAAACCGAAGACGCGCAGACCGATGAGCACGGGCGTTTGCTGCGTGATAACGAATTTGGCGACCAGGAGCAGGACGCGGCGCGGCGCGACTTCACCGCCAACGCGCTGTTCTACGATCCTTCCTCGCAGGAGATTTACGACTACCACAACGGCTATGCCGACATCCGGGCAAACACCCTGCGCATGATCGGCGATCCGGCAGTGCGCTACCGCGAAGACCCGGTTCGCATGCTGCGTGCGGTACGTCTTTCGGCCAAGCTGGGCATGAAGCTGGATGCGGCCACTGCCGCGCCCATCGCGGGCATGAAGGGTTTGCTCGGCAATGTGCCGCAGGCGCGGTTACTCGACGAAATGCTCAAGCTGTTGCTATCCGGCCATGCATCCGAGTGCGTCAAGAAACTGCGCGCGATGGACTTGCACCATGGCATGTTGCCGATGCTGGACGTCATTCTGGAACAGCCGCAAGGCGAAAAATTCGTCATGCTGGCGCTGGAAAATACCGACCAGCGCATCCGCGAAGACAAGTCGGTTTCGCCCGCTTTTTTGTTTGCCGCACTGTTGTGGCACGAAGTGCTGTCCGACTGGAAGGCGCAGCAGGATGCGGGTGAAAAGCCTGTCGCGGCGCTGCACGCGGCGATGGATGCCGTTCTCGGCAGGCAGCGTGAGCAACTTGCCATTCCGCACCGGCACGACGCGATCATGAAGGAGATATGGTTGCTGCAGCCGCGTTTTGAGCAACGCGGCGGTCAGCGTCCGCTCCGTCTGCTGGCGTTGCCGCGCTTCCGTGCCGCTTATGATTTTTTGTTGTTGCGCTGCGAGAGCGGAGAAGTTGATGGAGAACTGGGCTTGTGGTGGGACGAGTTTCAGGATGCAACTGACGAGCGCCGTGCAGAAATGCTGATGCCGGACGAGGTGCCGAAGAAACGGCGTCGTCGCAGGAAACCGGCGGGGGCTGCGGTGCAAAAGGAGCTGCCGATAGAATGAAAATATTAATTGGCCACGGATTAACAGCGATGTTCACGGATTATCAATTTTGCGGATATTGCCAGTGTTAGGCGGCCTTAATTTTTTTCTGCCCACTTTCCCGGGTGATTGCAGGCAATGATAAAGCATACAGTTTTTGTCGGTTTGGGCAGCAATCTGGACAACCCGCGCGAGCAGGTGTTGCACGCGATTCAGGCCCTGGATAGTTTGCCGCACACGCAGGTACTGGCGAGATCTTCGCTTTACCGCAGCGCACCGGTCGGTTTTCTGGAGCAGCCTGATTTCATCAATGCAGTGGCGCAAATGGAAACGGTCTTGAGTCCCCGTGCCTTGCTGGACATGCTGTTGGCACTGGAACAGGAGAGAGGACGTACACGCGAATTTCTTAATGCCCCGCGTACATTGGATCTGGACGTGTTGCTATATGACAAACTGCAGTACCACGAACACGGTCTGACCATTCCGCACCCGCAGATGCATTTACGCGCTTTCGTGCTGCGCCCTTTGCTTGAAATCGTGCCGGATTGTGTGATACCGGGTATTGGATCGGCGGCGGGAGCATTTCAGCAATGTGAAGTTCAACGCTTGGAGCTGTTGATTTAGCCACGCAGATCACATAGGGTAGAGAGAGGCAGGATGAGGGCGGGCAAAGCGGGGATTTTCCTTGTGGCTATGGTTATTAAGGGTTCATGAGAATGTCGCTGGATAAATATCGCTACATAGTTGTCGAAGGGCCGATAGGCGTGGGTAAAACCAGTCTGGCACGGCGGCTGGCAACGCAAACAGGCGCGGCCATGTTGCTGGAAAAACCGGAAGAGAATCCGTTCCTGGAGCGTTTCTACCGTGATCCTCCCCGCCATGCGCTGCCCACGCAGTTATTTTTTCTGTTTCAGCGTATCAACGAGGTGCGTGATCTGGGGCAGCTGGACATGTTCAACTCCCGCACTGTGGCGGATTATATGTTTGACAAGGACACATTGTTTGCGCGTCTGAATTTGAGCAATGACGAATTTGCGTTGTATCAGAATATCTATTGGAGTCTGGCGCCTCAGGCACCCGCGCCGGATTTGGTGATTTACCTGCAAGCCCCGCCGGAAATCCTGATCGAACGTGTGTGGAAGCGTGCCCACGCCTACGAGCGACCGATTTCCGATGAATACCTGATGCAATTGGCGCGGGCCTATAGCGATTTCTTTTATCATTACGACGGGGCGCCGGTGCTCGTGGTGAACAGTGAACATTTAAATTTAGTGGATAATGACGAGGATTTTGCGTTACTGTTACAACGTATCGAAGGAATGCGCGGACAGCGCGAGTTTTTTAGCAAAGGATCTTAATGAGGACGACACTGACAGCCATACAGGGGCAACGCGACAAGGGCGAGAAAATCGCCGTACTTACCTGTTACGACGCAAGCTTCGCGGCCTTGCTCGAAGCCAATGGTATTGATGTTCTGCTGGTAGGCGATTCGCTCGGTATGGTGCTGCAAGGGCATGAGAGCACATTGCCCGTGACGCTGGATGAGATGATTTACCACACCGCTTGCGTGGCGCGCGGGGCGAAGCGGGCATTTATTGTCGCCGACATGCCGTTCGGTACCTCCCAAGTCAGCCCGGAAAAAACTTTCGAACATGCCGTGCGGCTGATGGCAGCGGGTGCGCAGATGGTCAAGCTCGAAGGTGGTGCGGCAATGGTCGCGACCATCGAATTCCTGACGCAGCGCGGCATCCCGGTGTTTGCGCATATCGGGCTGACCCCGCAGTCGGTACATCAACTGGGCGGTTATCGCGTACAAGGAAAAAATGACGCCGATGCCCGGCGTCTGCTGAATGATGCCGCCGCCGTGGCTCAGGCAGGAGCCGGAATGCTGCTGCTGGAAGCAATTCCGGCCTTGTTGGCGGCGGAAATCACCGCGCAAGTATCCATTCCCACCATCGGTATCGGTGCAGGTGCGGAATGCTCAGGTCAGGTTCTGGTGCTGCATGACATGCTGGACATCTACCCCGGCAAGAAGGCGCGCTTCGTAAAGAATTATATGCAGGGTGCGGACAGCATCGCAGGCGCGGTAGCGCGTTATGTTTCCGAGGTAAAGTCCGGTACCTTTCCTGCACAGCAACATTGCTTCTGATGCAAGTCATTCCTGCCATTTCCGAATTGCGCCAGCGCTTGCGCGGCGAAACCTCGATTAGCTTCGTGCCTACCATGGGTAACCTGCACGGAGGCCATCTTGACTTGGTGCGCATCGCCCGGAAACATGGAAAATGTGTGGTCGTGAGCATTTTCGTTAATTCATTGCAATTCGGTGCGAACGAGGATTTCGGCAAGTATCCGCGTACCTTGCAGGCAGATTGTGAAAAGCTGGAACAGTGCGGAGTCGATGTGGTGTTTACGCCGACCGAGCTGGAGTTATATCCGCAGCCGCAACTGGTAACAGTGGAACCGCCACTTGAAAATGATTTATGCGGCGCGTTCCGTCCCGGTCATTTTCGCGGCGTGGCAACGGTGGTTCTGAAACTTTTCAACATAGTGCAACCGCACTCGGCGGTGTTCGGCAGGAAAGATTGTCAGCAACTGTATGCGGTAAGGCAAATGGTGTCGCAGCTAAATCTGCCGGTCGAAATAATCGGCGGCGACACGGTGCGTGAACCGGATGGCTTGGCGCTAAGTTCGCGTAACCAGTATTTGAGTACGGACGAACGGACCCGGGCCGTTTTTCTGTATCAGACTTTGGCTGGTATGCGCCAGGCCGTGCTGGACGGGACAAAGGATTTCGTCGCCTTGGAGAGACAAGCTGTGCAAGAACTGACAGCTCGCGGCTGGCAGGTGGACTATGTGGCAGTGCGTGCCCGGAATTCGCTGACGTTACCACAGAGCGGGGAGAGCGATCTGGTTATTCTGGCGGCGGCGCGGCTGGGACAAACCAGGCTGATTGACAATCTGGAAGTTTGTATCTAGCGCGCCTTGTTTTGGCAGGGCACAGGTTCTACCTGATATCGCCTATCCACGCAGCCTAAATCCGTTTAGCCAGTTCAACTGCCTTGCCTACATAAGTTTCAGGAGTCAGTTCATACAGGCGCTGTTTTTCCGCTTCCGGAATATCCAGAGTCTGAATGAAAATGCGCATACTCTCCCGATTGATGCCGCCTTTGCCGCGTGTCAGGTCTTTCAATTTATCGTAAGCGTTGTTAATGTTATAGCGGCGCATCACGGTCTGGATCGGCTCTGCCAGCACTTCCCAGCTATTGCTTAAATCTTCCGTCAGACGTTGCGGGTTGACTTCCAGTTTGCCCAATCCTTTCAGGCACGACTCATATGCCAGCAGGGTGTAGCCAAGTGCCACGCCCATATTGCGCAGCACAGTGGAGTCGGTGAGGTCGCGCTGCCAGCGAGAGATTGGCAGTTTTTCGGAGAGATGGCGCAATAATGCATTCGCCAGGCCCAGGTTGCCTTCCGAGTTTTCGAAATCAATTGGATTCACTTTGTGCGGCATGGTGGACGAGCCGACCTCGCCTGCTATCACGCGCTGTTTGAAATAGCCCAGCGAGATGTAGCCCCAAATATCGCGGTTGAGGTCGATCAGGATGGTGTTGATGCGGGCAAACGCATCGAACAGTTCGGCCATGTAATCGTGCGGTTCGATCTGGATGGTGTAGGGGTTGAAAGTGATACCTCGGGCAGTGACGAATGTTTTGGCGAAGACTTCCCAATCCATTTCTGGATAAGCGGCCAGGTGGGCGTTGTAATTTCCCACCGCGCCATTGATCTTGCCGAGTATTTCAACTTGAACCAAACGTTCCTGTGCGAGTTGCAGGCGATGCACCACGTTGGCCATTTCCTTGCCCAGCGTGCTGGGCGTCGCGGTTTGTCCGTGGGTACGGCACAGCATCGGCAAGCCGGCCTGCTGGTGGGCGATGTCGCGCAGCTTGGCAATGAGTACATCCAGTGCGGGCAACATCACCTCGGCGCGCGCATGTTGCAGCATCAATCCATGGCACAAGTTATTGATGTCTTCCGAGGTACAGGCGAAATGGATGAACTCCAGCGCTTTCGCGATTTCCGGATTGGATGACAACTGTTCTCGCAGCCAATATTCGATCGCCTTCACGTCATGGTTGGTTCGCTTCTCGATGGCCTTGATCTGCTCCGCATCGGTTTCGCTGAATTGCGCGGCGAACTGGTCGAGCTGTGCAACCGTCGAAGCGGAGAAAGGCGTTATTTCGGCGATACCTGCTTCTGCGCTCAAGGCCTTGAACCATTCGATTTCGATCAGCACGCGGTAACGTATAAGGCCGAATTCGCTGAAATATTTGCGCAAGGCGTCCACCTTGCCGTGGTAGCGCCCATCCAGGGGGGACAGGGCGGTGAGAGCAGTCAATGTCATGGCAGGATCGTGTAAATGGAAACAGGCGCTATTTTACGTGAAAGCGGGGTTTGCTGCGCGTCACCTTAAACTTGCCGCAGGCTGGAGGTGAGCACCGCGAACCCCTGCATGTTCGATAACGGCAAACGCTGGAGTTCGTACCTCACCACCAGCCTATGTGATAATTCCGCCACCCAGGCAAATATTCCCGTCATAAACGACAACGGATTGGCCGGGAGTGACTGCCCATTGGGCTTCGTCGAAGGTAAAGCCGGCATTTCCACCGGGGAGCGCAGTGATGCGGCAGGCCGCATCGGCCTGACGGTAGCGGGTTTTGGCGGCGTAGTTGCGTGTCAGGTCGGGCGCGTATCCGCTGATCCAATGCATCTCCATCGCCTCTAAATGCGGTGTAAGCAAGTCGGGATGATCGTGGCCTTGCACCACGATCAGGCGGTTGTTGATCATGTCCTTGTCGGCCACGAACCACGGTTCGCCGGTCCCATCCTTGCCTCCGCCTATGCCCAGGCCTTGGCGTTGACCGAGAGTATAGAAGGATAACCCCATGTGTTTTCCCACCACGTCGCCTTCCGGTGTGACCATCCCGCCGGGTGTGGTGGGCAGGTAGCGGTTAAGAAATTCGCGGAATGGGCGTTCACCGATGAAGCAGATGCCGGTACTGTCCTTCTTGGCATGGTTGGACAATTTATTATCCTGCGCGATTTCGCGCACTTGAGATTTGAGCAGCGTGCCCAGCGGGAACATCGCCTTGGACAATTGTGCCTGATTCAGGCGATGCAGGAAATAACTCTGGTCTTTGCTGCCGTCTGACGCCTTGAATAGTTGATATTGGCCTTCCATTTCGCGGATTTGCGCGTAATGACCGGTGGCAATGGCGTCTGCGCCCATGCCGATGGCGTGTTCCAGAAAAGCCTTGAACTTGATTTCCGAATTGCACAGAATATCCGGGTTCGGTGTGCGCCCGGCCTCGTATTCGCGCAGGAAATGGCTGAACACGCGATCCTTGTATTCTTTGGAAAAGTTTACCGCTTCAATGGGAATATCCAGAGTGTCGGCGACAGAAACCGCATCGATCAGATCCTGGCGCGAGGAACAATAACCCGCATCGTCGTCATCTTCCCAGTTCTTCATGAACAGGCCGGTGACTTCGTAACCCTGTTGTTTGAGCAAAAGAGCCGTAACGGAGGAATCCACCCCGCCCGACATGCCGACGACGACACGTTTAATCATAATGGGTAATGATTTCGAGGGGGTAGCGTTTCCCCGCCAGATAATCTTCCACGCAACGCAGGATCAGCGGACTGCGATGACGCGCCTGGTTGGTGCGAATCTCGTCTGGAGTCATCCATACGGCACGGACGATACCCTCATCCAGAGTCCTTTCCGGATGATGTGCAAGAATTCGGCCAGTGAAGGCAAATCGCAGGTAGGTAGTGTCGGATGACGGGGCGTGCCAGCGGTAAATGCCAATCAGATGTTGGGGTTCGAATTCGTAAGCCGACTCTTCCAGAGTTTCGCGGGCCACAGCCGCAAGTAGCGATTCGTTAGCTTCCAGATGCCCTGCAGGTTGGTTAAACAGTATGCCTTGCGGAGTTTGCTCCTCAACCAGCAGGAATTTGCCATCCTGTTCGATGACGGCAGCTACGGTAACATTGGGTTTCCAGATCATGGTAGTTATTTCACGGACAAAATAAAAAAGGCAGGGTTGCCCCTGCCTTTTTTAAGATAGTGCGTGTTACTTAGCGGCTGGTGCGGCAGCTGGTGCTGCGTCAGCAGCGGCAGCTTTCTTTGCCTTCTTATGCTTCTTCGCCTTCTTCGCTGGCTTGGCTTCGTCCTTGGCAGCAGGAGCGGCGGCGGCAGGAGCTGCAGCAGGAGCGGCGGCGGCAGCAGGAGCGGCCGGCTTGGCAGCAGGAGCGTCAGCAGCAACAGCGGTGAAAGAAGCAGCAGCGAATACAGCAGCGATCAGTGTGGACAACAATTTCATATTAAACTCCAGTTTTTAGTAGTTGATAAACGTTTATGACATTACTAATGTCAGTTGCAATAACGCACAGCTTTCCTATTTGGTTGACAAGCGTGCTATTTAATTTGTCATGGTGCCGGGAGGGGGACTCGAACCCCCACATCCTCACAGACACTGGATTTTGAGTCCAGCGCGTCTACCAATTCCGCCATCCCGGCTTTAGGAAGGCGCGGATTATCCATGAAACCGCCTTCTACATCAAGCTACAATAGCATTTTTCCCATATTGGCAACATTCCGCAATGCGCACTGCTGAATTTGATTTTGTGCTTCCCGAGCGCCTGATTGCGCAACACCCGCCCGAAAAACGCGGTGCCAGCCGTCTGCTGCATGTGCGGGGAGATTTGCTTAAAGATATTAAATTCAATGAACTGATAGAGATTGTGCAGGGGCATGACGTGCTGGTTCTCAACGATACCCGTGTGCTGAAGGCACGCCTGTTCGGGGAGAAAAGCAGCGGCGGCAAGGTCGAGGTAATGGTCGAACGTGTGCTTGATGCACATGAGGTTCTGGCGCAAATCCGCGTCAGCAAGCCGCCCAAGGCAGGTAGTCAACTGTTGCTGGCAGGTGTTCTTTCGGTTAGGGTGTTGGGGCGGGAGGGCGAATTTTATCGCCTGCGCTTCGATGACAAGGAAGAGGTGATGGCTTTGTTGGAGCGTTACGGCCAGTTGCCGTTGCCGCCTTACATCACCCATGCCGCCGATGCCGGGGATGAAGAACGCTACCAGACCGTGTTTGCGCGCCAACCCGGCGCGGTGGCCGCGCCCACGGCGGGGCTGCATTTTGACGAGGCGATGCTCGCCGCACTGCGAGAACGGGGCGCTCAGATAGCTTATGTCACCCTGCATGTCGGTGCGGGGACCTTTCAGCCGGTGCGTGCAGAGCATATCCATGAGCATGTCATGCACAGCGAGTGTTACACCATCCCGCAGGCCACGGCGGATGCTATTCGTGATGCCAAGAAACGGGGTGGACGCGTTATTGCAGTGGGTACCACCAGTTTAAGGGCGTTGGAAAGCAGAGCTGTTCAGGGCGAGTTAAAGGCTGGAGAAGGTAAAACCAACATCTTCATCACGCCGGGCTATCGCTTCAATATAGTGGATGTGCTGCTGACTAACTTTCACCTGCCAAAATCCACCCTGCTGATGCTGGTATGTGCTTTCGGCGGCATGAACGAGATGCTCGCCGCATACCAACATGCAGTGGAACATGGGTATCGTTTCTTCAGTTATGGCGACGCGATGTTGATTGAGCGGCATCAAACGTGATATTGCATAATGTCCTGGCGCCATAACCGTCCACGCTCGTTTTTTAAATCAAGCTTCCGCCAACTCTTGGCTAGTCGCAACACGATCGTTGAGATTGCTCTGCATACTTGATATTCTGTACCGATCAGTATAGAATTAATCATTCTGTACTGATCGGTCTAATATCAATCATGGCAAGAACATTAGAATTCAATCAAACTGAGGCATTGAACAAAGCCCTTGCGCTGTTCTGGTGCAAAGGCTACCAAGCGGCTTCCCTTTCCCAGCTCTTGCAGGCAATGGAAATCGGTCGCAGCAGTTTCTACGCAACGTTTGGCGACAAACGCAGTCTCTACCTCGAATGCTTGGGCATATTTGGCAAACGCACCAAGGACATCCTGCTGCGGGCGCGCAAAGACAACCCTCCTTTGGACGCTTTGCGGAACTTTTTTGAGTATACGGCTACCGGACAACGCGGCCAGCGTTCCGAATTGGGATGCATGCTCGTCAATACAGTGCTTGAACTCGCGGGTGTCGACGATGACCTCAGCGCGCGTGCCAGCGGTCTTTTGGCTGAAATGCAGTCAGAATTTGAAAGATGCCTTCTTGATGCCGGGCTCGCGCCGAAACGTGCCGCTGAATTTGCAAGTTTTTTGATGCTGTTCAACGAGGGCATTCGCGTTTCCAGCCGCCGCAAGGTTTCACGAGATCAGCAGCTCTCCGACATCGACACGACGTTTCGTTTGATCGGAAGCGCTATCTGATTGAATTATATATTCAAATAAGGAGACAAGAAAATGCTTGGACTGATGCAGCACCATCCACTATTGATTTCGTCGCTGATTGAACATGCTGCGAGCGCTCATTCGAAGTCACAAGTTGTCTCCCATTCGACAGACAGCCCTACTCATCGATGCACCTACTCCGACATTAATCGACGCGCCAAAAAAATTGCAGGCGCTTTGACTGCCCTTGGTATCCGGGAAGGTGATCGAGTTGGATCATTGGCCTGGAATGGCTACAGGCACATGGAACTGTTTTTTGGGATATCCGGAATGGGGGCTGTATTACACACGGTTAATCCACGCCTGTTTCCAGAACAGATTGAATATATCGTTAATCATGCGGAAGACGAATATCTTTTTTTTGACATAGGCTTTTCGTCACTCGTTGAAAAATTGGCCCCCACTCTTAAAACCGTCAAGGGCTTCATTGCCATGACGGATCGAGGTAACCTGCCAAGCTTGAAAATTCCTAATCTCCTTTGCTACGAGGACCTCGTCGCCAACCAATACAGTAATTATGATTGGCCATCACTAGACGAAAATACAGCCTCATCACTATGTTACACATCAGGCACAACAGGAAACCCTAAAGGGGTGCTCTATACCCATCGATCAACACTTTTGCATGCCATGCAGACCTGCATGCCCGATAGTATGGGATTATCTGCAACAGACACCCTTTTCATGGCTACTCCCATGTACCATGTTAACGCATGGGGCATGCCCTACGCATGTGCCATGACTGGGGCAAAGGTGGTTCTTCCTGGAGCAGCGTTGGATGGTGAGAGCATTTACCGCTCGATGCTTGATGAGGCCGTTACGGTATCTTTGGGTGTTCCTACAGTTTGGTTGGCATTTCAGCAGTATGTCAAAGAAAAGAATCTTCAACCAAAACAGGACCTCATTCTCAATCGGGTGCTAATCGGCGGTGCAGCGGCACCGCGTGTAGTCGTGGAGACATTCGAGGAATCCTTTGGTGCCCGTGTAATTCATGCTTGGGGAATGACCGAAACATCGCCACTGGTGACTTTATGTAATCCACTTATGAAGCATCATGGAGAAAATTTAGAGGAACGTATCAAACTTCAGTCTAAACAAGGCCGTGTTCAGTTCGGGGTAAGCATCAAGCTTACTGACGATAACGGTAAGACGCTTGAGCAAGATGGAAAGACTAGTGGCCATTTACTGGTACGGGGTCACTGGATTGCTTCCAAATATTATCATGTGGAAGGCCGATCCTTTCTTGATGAAGAAGATTGGTTCGACACCGGAGACATCGCTACGATTGATGAGGATGGGTACATGCAGATAACAGACCGTGCCAAGGATCTTATCAAATCGGGTGGCGAATGGATTTCGTCCATCGCCCTGGAAAATGCTGCAACGAGACACCCCTCTATTGCGGAGGCAGCAGTGATTGCCATCGCTCACCAAAAATGGCAGGAGCGCCCATTGATGATCGTCGTTGCAAAGAATGACTGTGAAATTTCTAAGCAGGAACTGCTGGACTATCTTGGAGATAAAGTTGCGAAATGGTCGCTCCCCGATGACGTAGTTTTTGTCGATGAACTTCCGCATACTGCGACAGGCAAGCTCCAGAAGATGAAATTGCGGGAACAATTTGGAAACTTCAAATTTCACAGTGTTTAAAGAATCACAATTTGTATGTTCCAAGGTTAACGGGTGACGAAAGTAAATACTAAAGGCTCCCTAAAATCAATTGGGCGAATATAACTCGAAGGAACGAATGTGAACGAAGCTGCTGTACTACTCAATATCGATGAAGCGAGCGGAATTGCCACCATCACCCTGAATCGGCCACAAGCGCTTAATGCGTTGAATCAGGCCATGGTGGCAGGTTTTGACGAGGCTACAGCGCAAGTTGCCGATAACAATGCCGTGCGTGCAGTAGTGATTGAAGGCGCCGGACCACACTTCATGGCGGGCGGTGACATCAAGTATTTCCATTCGATATTGAACGATCCCGTCTCTCGCCGCCGGGAGATTCTCGAAGGTATGATCGGCAAAGTACATGAGTCCGTGATCCGTATTCGCAGTATGGACAAGCCGGTTCTCGCCAGCGTGCGCGGGGCAGTAGCAGGTTTCGGTCTATCGCTCATGAACGCGTGCGACCTTGCCATAGCCGCTTCCGACTGCTATTTTACGCTTGCGTACTGCCATATTGGGACATCGCCCGATGGAGGTGGTACCTATGGTTTACCGCGTCTGGTCGGGTTGAAGCAAGCCATGGAAATCGCCCTGCTTGGTGATCGTTTCGACGCGGAGACCGCACTCAGGATCGGTCTTATTAACCGAACCGTTTCCGTCGATGAGTTGTCGAGGGTTACAACCGATCTTGCCAAACGGCTTGCGCAAGGACCAACTCAGGCGCTGGGTCGAACAAAGCGGTTGCTCAATGAATCGCTGAACCGAAACCTGAACGAGCAATTGCGCGCCGAACAAGAAAGTTTTGTGGCTTGCGCGATGAGCAGAGACTTTGCGGAAGGTGTCTCTGCCTTTATCGAAAAGCGTAAACCTCTGTTCGAGGGCAACTAGGCAAATGGAAGAGCATCGCATTCTCGTACATACTTCCCGCATTCCTGTCCGCTGGGGCGACATGGATGCCCTTGGGCACGTCAACAACACGGTTTACTTTCGTTTTGCTGAACAGGCCAGGATAGAGTGGCTCGAAACATTTGGTATCACTGATGTCGTCAATGTCGAAAGTGGACCGGTTATCATAAATGTGAACTGTACCTTCCTTAAACCGATTGTATATCCGGCGATCGTAGAAGTTGCCATGATGATAGGCGAACCGGGTCGCAGCAGCCTGCAAACCTATTTTGAGATACGCTGCGTCGGAGATGACACCACGACTTATGCTGAGGGTGCCGCCAAGATTGTTTGGTGGAACCCGCGTACTGGCAGTTCGCAGCCGCTGCCAGATTTCATTCGGGAGATATATCAGCATGATTAAGACGTATATTGAACATTTTCCAATATCATCTGAGGGAAGAATCGGCAAGGTCTGACAGGCAGAGGTCGTCCAAGAGCGCCCGTTCGAGAGTGTCATCCAATGTAGGCGATAAATGAAGAATAATCTATTTGGATTTCTGTTCAGCTTCTTTTTGCTTCTATCTGCTAATGGATATTGCAATCCTGTTTTGATCCCGGGTACCTTTGTGCGTTCAGCTTATCTGGATGCTATGCGAAGGACTCATTCCACTATGGGATTACTCAACCAGGATGGTATTCAGGGTGTTCAGGCAATGTATGTGGAAGTTAAAGGTAATGCTACTGAACTTACGTATGACTGGAATTTTCATGAAGGAGACATTGCCCGTGTTCTACAAGATGATGGCAGACTTCGTCGTACAGATGGTGAGATGGAGAACCCAGTTCCAAAAATTCGAGTCGATTCTGCTGGGTCATTCGACTTTATTGAACCGAAGGTACTCGCCGGAAAGTTTGTGCGTGTTGCTGACTTGGATGAAGAGGTGCGCCGAAACACTGTTGCTGGCAGTTACCTTGATCCAAAGGGCCGCCAATATACATTTTCTGAGAACGGGGAAGCTACTTTTCCCGACTTGAAATTCACCTTCGTCGTCGGAACTGACCATGTTCTTGATCTATACGACTACATAATTGCTGAGAGAGGGAAGTTTATATGGAAATTCTCGTGGGATAGCGATGTCCTTTTGCTATATAAGATACAGACAGATGAACCCGGGGGAGTAACTATACCGTTGCCCAATCCATTTCTTCGCCTACGCCAAATTAAACATTAAGCTGGGTTGCTGGCTTAGGCATCGCGTGGCTCGGGAGACAGTAAAAAATGGTGATTAATGTTACTGTTATAGGTTATTGAGTTTCAATAATGGGTCGTTTGAGCTACTTGGCGAATGACCGGTAAAGAGAAGCGTAAGTTCGTAGCCGCAGCTCAGGCTGACGATCATCAATAAATAATTTCTGGCGAACAAAGCTTGCCCACAAAATATGAATTTTACTTTGCATAAAACTGACGGCTTCGCCCGTCGCGGCACCTTGCATCTTGCCCATGGCACAGTCGAAACCCCGGCCTTCATGCCGGTCGGCACCTATGGCACGGTGAAAGCAATGTCACCGCTCGAACTGCATGGAATCGGCGCGCAGATCGTGCTGGGTAACACTTTTCACCTGTGGTTGCGTCCGGGGCTGGAAGTAATCGAGGCGCATGGCGGGCTGCATTGTTTCATGGGCTGGGACGGGCCAATACTGACTGATTCTGGCGGGTTTCAGGTGTTCAGCCTGGGGGCGTTGCGCAAGATCACCGAAGAGGGAGTGAAGTTTCAATCACCGGTGAACGGCGATAAATGTTTCCTGTCGCCGGAAGAATCCATGCGCATCCAGAAGGTGCTGAATTCGGACATCGTGATGATCTTCGACGAGTGCACGCCTTATCCGGCGGATGAACAGCAGGCCGGCGATTCGATGCGTTTGTCGCTGCGCTGGGCGGAGCGTTCGAAGCTCGCACATGAGGGCAATGCCAATGCGCTGTTCGGCATCGTGCAGGGCGGGATGCATGAACATTTGCGCGATGAATCTCTGCGAGAGTTGGAACACATCGACTTTGATGGGTACGCTATCGGCGGACTGTCGGTGGGTGAACCCAAGGAAGAAATGTTACGCATTCTCCGGCACATCGCGCCGCAGTTGCCGCAGGACAAGCCGCGTTATTTGATGGGAGTCGGTACACCGGAAGACCTTGTGGATGCAGTGTCGCAAGGAATAGACATGTTTGATTGCGTGATGCCGACACGCAATGCGCGCAACGGCATGATGTTCACCCGCCACGGCGACATCAGGATCAAGAATGCCCAATACCGCCTGGACATGCGTCCGCTGGACGAACAGTGCGCCTGCTACACCTGCCGCAACTTCACCCGCGCTTATCTGCATCACCTGCACCGCATCGGCGAAATTCTCGGCGCGCGTCTTAATACCATCCACAATCTGCATTACTATCAGGAGCTGATGGGTGAAATCCGTGCGGCCATTGCGGTGGGGAGATTTAATGCGTTTGTTGCAGCCTTCAGGCAGGCGCGTGCAGCTTCATGATAGAATGCGCCCCTTTGATTTTTACCGGAGTTTGCAAGATGTCACTATCCAGCCTTTTTATCAGCAATGCCTACGCCCAGACGACAGCGCCTTCGTCAGATGGCGGTATCGTTCAATTCCTTCCCTTGTTTGTGCTGATTGTCGTGTTTTATTTCCTGATCCTGCGTCCGCAACAGAAGCGCGCCAAAGAACAAAAGTCCATGATTGAGGCGCTGCAAAAGGGCGATGAGGTAGTGGCTGCCGGTGGCCTGTTGGGGCGCGTCAGTAAATTGGACGAAAACTATGTCAGCGTGGAAGTGGCCGAAGGCGTAATTATCAACGTCCAAAAAAGTGCGGTGCAGACCGTGTTGCCCAAGGGAACCATCAAGGCGATTTAACACCCATGCTGTTCACTTAACCGTTCGCCCTGAGCTTGTCGAACCACCAGCCACGCAACCCGAGCCCTTCGACAAGCTCAGGGCGAACGGTTTAATAAATAATAACTAATTGTCATCAGTTTTATAGGTACCGCAATGAACCAATATCCGCTGTGGAAAAACCTGCTGATTCTTGTTGCTCTTATTATGGGGCTGGTTTACACCCTGCCCAATTTATACGGCGAATCCCCGGCGGTACAGGTGTCTCCGCTACGCTCCGGCGTCACGGCCGATAGCACACTGATGGGGAGGGTGGAAACTGCGCTGAAGACATCGGGCCTCAACCCCGACGCCATTTCATTGGATGCCACCAGCGTCAAGGCGCGCTTCGCCGATACCGATAGCCAGCTCAAGGCCAAGGATATCCTGCAATCAAATCTGGGTGAAGATTTCGTGGTGGCGCTGAACCTGTTGCCGCGTTCTCCGCAGTGGCTCACCGGCATCAGCGCGCTGCCCATGTATCTGGGTCTGGATTTGCGCGGCGGGGTGCATTTTCTTTTGCAGATTGACATGAAAGGGGCGCTGGATAAAGCCTTGGAATCCGCTGCCAGCGATATCCGCAGCACCCTGCGCGAACAGAATATTGCCTATGCCGGCGTGAGCCGCGATGGCAGGCTGGTGACGGTCAAGTTCCGCGACGCGGAAACGCGCGGCAAGGGTGAAAATGAGATCAAGCAACACTTCGGGGGTTTGTTGCTTAACGACAAGGATGAGGGCGGCGAATTTCTGCTGGTTGCCGCACTCAAGCCGGAAGAGGAAAAGCGCATTCAGGATTCAGCGGTGCAGCAAAATCTGATTACCCTGCGTAACCGGGTCAATGAACTGGGCGTGGCCGAACCGGTAATACAACAGCAGGGCGCAGACCGCATCGTGGTGCAACTGCCCGGTGTGCAGGATACGGCGCGTGCCAAAGACATCCTGGGGCGAACAGCGACGCTTGAAGTGCGTCTGGTGGATGAAGAGCATCATTACGCCGAGGGTTCTCCCGTGCCGTTCGGTACCGAGATGTTCAAAGAAAGGGACGGCACTCCGTTGCTGGTGAAAAAGGCCGTGATCTTTACCGGCGAACGCATTAGCGACGCGCAGCCCGGTTTCGACAGCCGCGACAACGAGCCGGCGGTGCACATCAATCTGGATGGCGTCGGCGCGCGCAAGTTCAAGGAAGCAACGCGCGAAAACGTGGGCAAGCGTATGGCGATCATCCTATTTGAAAAAGGCAAGGGTGAAATTGTTACCGCTCCGGTGATCCGCGAGGAAATCGGTGGCGGCCGTGTGCAGATCACCGGCAGGATGAGCACCGAAGAAACCAAAAATACAGCGTTGCTCCTGCGTGCCGGCGCGCTGGCGGCTCCGATGGATATTGTGGAAGAGCGTACCGTTGGCCCAAGTCTGGGGGCGGATAACATCACGCGCGGATTTCATTCCACCCAGATTGGTTTCACCGCCATCTCGATTTTCATGATTGCCTACTACCTCATGTTTGGCGGTGTTTCCGTGCTGGCTCTTGGCGCGAACTTGCTGCTGCTGGTAGCGCTGCTGTCCATGCTGCAAGCTACCTTGACCTTGCCGGGTATGGCGGGTATCGCGCTTACCCTGGGTATGGCGATTGATGCCAACGTGTTGATCAACGAGCGCATTCGCGAGGAATTGCACAATGGAAATACGCCGCAGGCTTCCATCCATGCGGGTTACGAGCATGCGTTCGGTACCATCCTCGATTCCAACATCACCACCTTGATTGCGGGCATCGCGCTGTTCATGTTCGGCTCAGGTCCGATACGCGGTTTCGCCGTGGTGCTGTGTCTGGGTATCCTGACTTCGATGTTCAGCGCGGTGCTGGTTTCGCGTGCGCTGGTGAATTTGATTTATGGGCGCAAGCCGCGTTTGACCAAAGTGGCGATAGGCTAGGCCGTCATTCCCTGTCACCCCCGCTTTCGCGAGGGTGGCAGGGAATGACGAACAAGATATTTTTAATCCCGTTGCAAATTTGCGGGGAAGGCAACAAAGGAACAAACATGGAATTTTTCCGCATCAAACAGGACATTCCGTTCATGAGTTATGGACGATATACCACCAGCATTTCATTGGTGACTTTCATCGTTGCCGTTATTTTTCTCGCCACGCGCGGCCTGAATTTCGGCGTGGATTTTACTGGCGGCACAGTGCTGGAAATGCATTACGCCCAGCCCGCCGACCTTAACAAGGTGCGTGAACAATTGAGTGGCATCGGGCTTAATGATGCTCAGGTGCAAAATTTCGGTACCAGCCATGACGTGCTGATCCAGGTACCACTGAAACAGAATACTTCCGGCTCGAAACTGAGCGAACAAGTGCGCGATACGTTGCACTCTCAGGATGCCAGCGTAGAGATGCGCCGCGTTGAATTCGTCGGCCCGCAGGTCGGCAAGGAACTGGTTGAGAACGGCGCGATGGCTCTGCTGCTGGTTTCGCTTGGTATTGTCTGCTACTTGTGGATGCGCTTCGAGTGGAAATTCGGCCTCGCGGCGATCATCGCCAACCTGCACGACGTAGTCATTATTCTAGGCTTCTTCGCTGCCTTCCAGTGGGAATTTTCGCTCTCCGTGCTGGCGGCAGTGCTGGCGGTGCTGGGCTATTCGGTGAACGAGTCAGTGGTGGTGTTCGACCGGATCCGCGAAAACTTCCGCAAGCTACGCAAGACCGAGGTGGCCGGGATCATAGATAACGCCATTACCCGCACCATGTCGCGCACCATCATCACCCACGGCTGCACGCAGATCATGGTGACCGCCATGTTGTTTCTCGGCGGCGAGACGCTCCATTATTTCGCGCTGGCACTGACCATCGGCATCCTGTTCAGTATTTATTCCTCGGTGCTGGTAGCCAGCCCGCTGTTGATGATATTCGGCGTGTCGCGCGAGGATTTTATCAAGCCTAAGGCTGAGGTGGAAGAGGTTTTGCCGTAGGGATGCCTCAAAAAATTCAAATTCCATCGCTGGATTTCCTCCTTCGCGTGAATGACGGTATCTGAGGTTTCCGCCATGGATTTGTTCGCCGCATTTGTTGACATTGTCCTGCATCTGGACACGCACCTGCTGTCGTTGATACAGCAGTATGGCGACTTGGTGTACGCTATTCTGTTCCTGATTATTTTCAGCGAAACCGGATTGGTAGTTGCACCTTTTCTGCCGGGCGATTCGCTGCTGTTTGTGGCGGGCGCGTTATGCGGCATGGGTTCCATGGCGTTGCACATACTGACCCCGCTGTTGATGTTGGCAGCTTTTTCCGGTGATAACACGAATTACTGGATAGGACGGCTGGTTGGCTTGAAGTTGTTCAAGAGGCCTGGCTCCCGTGTCTTTAAGCGCGAGCATCTGGACAAGACGCATGTCTTCTATGAGAAGCATGGGGGAAAAACTATCCTGTTTGCGCGCTTTCTGCCTATCATCCGGACCTTTGCGCCGTTCGTGGCCGGTGTCGCCCTCATGAGCTATCGCCTGTTCCTGTTGTTTAGCGCCTTGGGTAGTGTGTTTTGGGTTGGTAGTTTCATGGCGCTGGGCTATTTTTTCGGCAATATACCGGTAATAAAGAATAACCTTACGTTGATGGTGGTCGGCATCGTCTTTATTTCCTTCCTGCCCGCCATTCGTGAATTTATCCGCCATGGCAGGCAGCGCGGCTGAAAATAATGCCATCTGTATTACACGTTTACATTCATGGTGGTATAGTTCAAAGCTGGAAAAATTTCAGGCTCAGGATATCTTAAAGAATATGGGTCGTAATCCAAAATTCGAAGCTCTCAAGGCAAGCGGGAATTTGCCCTCTCCCAAAGGGGTCGCCTTGCAGGTGATTCGCCTCACCCAGAAAGGCGACGTGTCGAGTCAGGAGATTGCCCATGCAATCAAGACCGATCCCGCATTGTCGGGGCGCATCATCAAAGTCGCCAACGCCCTGATCTCCTACCAGAATCGCCCGGTAGCATCTTTGGTAGATGCAGTCACTATGCTGGGGCTGAACACTGTGCGGCAGTTGGTATTGGGCTTATCCCTGGTGGAAGGAAATCGTGACGGGGCATGCCGGAAATTCGATTACCAGAATTTCTGGGGATGTTCCTTGTTGACGGCAATTGCCGCGCAGCATCTGGTATTGAAAAGCAATATCGGTTCACCCGAAGAAATTTTTGTCCTCGGCCTGATCGTACAGATTGGCCGTTTGGCTCTGGCATCGTCCAATCCCCAGGAATATGAAGCTATTCTCGAAAAGGTTGCGGCTGGAGATGCCGGATTGGCAGAGCTGGAATTTGCCGGATTCGGTTTGAATCACAACCAGGTGACCAAAGAATTGCTGGCCGAATGGGGAATGCCGGTATTGTTTCAGGACATTGCCCTGCATTTTGAAGAACCGGATTTTGCCGGATTCCAGGAGGGCAGCCGGGACTGGCGTTTACTGAATGTGCTGCATGTCGCGAACTTCCTTGCCTTGGTATGCCTGGCGCAAGAATCGCAGCGTCGAAAAATGATCACCAAGCTGATGTTGCTTGCCACCCGGCTGGGTGTGGAAGCGGATGAACTTACCGTGCTTGGTGACAAAGTGGTGAAAGAGTGGCATGAGTGGGGCAAGCTATTCGGCATCCATTCAGTGAAGGTACCTTCATTTGCCGAATTGCTGGAAGCAGTTCCGCTGGCTCCGGAAATAGTTGATGTGGGCATGTTGCCTGCCGGATCGGTGGCATCCTATAAATTGAAAATTCTGCTGGTGGATGACGACCGGGCCATTTTGTTGCTGCTGCAAACCTTGTTGACACAGGCGGGGCATACAGTGGTCACCGCTCGCAACGGCGTGCAGGCTTTGCGCTCGGTTGAAGAGTCCATGCCGCAGCTCATTATCACCGACTGGGTCATGCCCGAGATGGATGGCATCGAATTCTGCAAAGTTCTCAGGCAGAACCCTGCATGGCGCAATATTTATCTGTTTATTGTGACGGCCCAGGAAAGCACCGACCGGCTGGTGGAGGCTTTCGAGGCCGGGGCGGATGATTACCTTAACAAGCCGATCAACTTCAAGGTAATGGGTGCGAGGCTGCGCGCCGCGCAACGCGTGGTGCAGTTGCAGGAAGATCTGGAATTCGACCGTCAGCAACTGAGGAAATTTGCTGCCGAACTTGCGGCTTCGAACCAGCGCTTGCAACAACTGGCGCTCACCGACGCACTTACCGAACTACCTAACCGCCGCTATGCGAACGAGCAACTGGATCGGCAGTGGGCGATGGCGGAGCGCAGTGGCCGACCTCTGTCATGCATGATGGTGGATATAGACCACTTCAAGCGGATCAACGATACTTACGGCCATAAGGTGGGAGATGACGTTCTGAAACAGGTGGCAAATCTCCTGCGTCTCTCCGCACGCAAGCAGGACACAGTGTGTCGTTTTGGAGGCGAAGAGTTCCTGGTGGTTTGTCCCGAATCACAGCCGGACCAGGCTTTCCAGTATGCGGAAAGGCTGCGTCAGAGCATCGCTGCGAGCGATATCCACAGCTTTGTTGACGCGAATTTCCATCTGACTGTCAGCATCGGGGTGGCGAACAAAAACCCGGGATTGCTGAATGTCGAAATGCTGTTGAAACTCGCAGACCAGCGCTTGTACGAAGCGAAAGAAGGGGGAAGAAACAAGACAGTTGGGGATTAATTGACTGCGATCCGCATTACTTGTTTCAGCTTCTCCTTGTCCCAGTGTACGGTAGCCCATTCAAGAATTACTTCCGGCTTGTACGAAGCCAGTTCCTCAGGCGGTTTTTGACGCAGGAATTCCACGGTTTGCCACAGCAAGCCGGGAACATTGCCAGTATCTACCGCCGCCGCCAGCGTTTGCTTGCTGAGTTTTTCGCCTTGGGCATTTACCGCGACGGGTAAATGCATGTAGGCCGGGACGGTTAACCCCAGCAACCGATGCAGATAAATCTGGCGTGGCGTGGAAGAAATTAAATCCGCGCCGCGCACCACATGTGTGATGCCCTGAAATGCATCATCTACTACCACTGCAAGCTGATAGGCGAACAGCCCATCGGCGCGCTTCACCACGAAATCTCCTATTTCGTTTTCGAGGTGCTGGGTTATGAGGCCTTGCAGGGCGTCGTTGAACTGGATAATTCCTTCATCACTTAAATCGTCGTCATTCCCGCGCAGGCGGGAATCCAGTGGGTTTAAATAAAATGCATTTTGAATTGCTGGATCCCCGCCTGCGCGGGAATAACGGGAGAGGGGTTCCGTGCGCACTCGCCACGCCCGTCCCTCTCGCCCCGCAGGAATGCCTTTGCGGCATGTTCCAGGATATATCTGCCCTTCGATGCCCTGCAACGCCGAATCAGCGATTTCCTTGCGTGTGCAGGCGCAAGGATATACTGCACCGATGTCCTGCAATTTCTGTAATGCCTCCTCATAACTAGCAGTGCGCTGGCTTTGGAATAGCACTTCATCATCCCAACACAAACTGAAAGTTTCCAGGGTACGCAGGATACAGTCGGCAGTACCTTTGACCGTGCGTGGCGTATCGAGGTCTTCCATGCGCACCAGCCATTTTCCTTGATTGTGTTTTGCGTCCAGAAAGCTGCCGACTGCGGCGACCAGCGAACCGAAATGCAGCGGACCGGTGGGAGAGGGGGCGAAACGCCCAAGATAATCAGTTGGAAATGGCATTGGAGCCGGATGGGTTTAACATGCGGTGCAATGCCCGTTGGCTATTGCGCTGGCTACTTATTGCCTTGAGTGCAATCCAAGCATATTGCCCTCGGTATCCACAGCCAAGGCAATGAAACCGTATTCACCGATAGACATTTTTTCACGATGGAGTTGACCGCCAAACTGGGTAACGCGACCCGCTTCGACAGCACAATCTGCGCAACTGAAGTAGACCAAGGTGCTATTGCCGCCTGAGCATACGCCATCCATCTTGACCAAAGAACCACTTGCACCATAACCGTCCATCGTCATCGGAAATCCCCACATTTCGATTGGACTGTTCAGACGCCCCAGCTTGACTTGGAACACGGATTCGTAAAAGGACTTCGCCCGTGAAATATCCTGGACATAAATCTCAAACCAACCAACCGGATTGTTAACCATGAATTTTCTCCTTGGAAATTGGAAATAGAAATAACAAGATTGGAATTTAGGCCACTATTGCCTCTTCCTCAAATTCCAATTCAACCTTATCGTCCTTCACGTCCACCGTTACCTTGCCGCCGGTAGCCAGTTTGCCGAACAACAGTTCGTCGGCCAGTGCACTGCGAATGGTGTCCTGAATCAGGCGCGCCATGGGGCGGGCACCCATCTGCGGGTCGAAACCGGTCTTGGCGAGAAAATCTTTCAGCGCATCGGTGAAAATGGCTTCCACTTTCTTGTCGTGCAGTTGTTCTTCAAGCTGCATGAGGAATTTGTCCACCACGCGCAGGATGACTTCCTTGTCCAGAGCCGCGAAAGAAACGATGGCGTCCAGGCGGTTGCGGAATTCCGGCGTGAACATGCGTTTGATGTCGGCCATTTCGTCGCCGGAAGCTGAACTCTTAGTGAAGCCTATCTGCGTCTTGCTCAAGGCTTCCGCGCCCGCGTTGGTGGTCATGATGATAACCACGTTGCGGAAGTCGGCCTTGCGCCCGTTGTTGTCGGTGAGTGTGCCGTGATCCATTACTTGCAGCAGGATGTTGAAGATGTCCGGGTGCGCCTTTTCGATTTCGTCCAGTAGCAGTACGCTATGCGGTTGCTTGCTGATAGCTTCGGTGAGCAATCCACCCTGATCGAAACCGACGTAACCGGGAGGCGCGCCGATCAGGCGCGACACGGCATGGCGTTCCATGTATTCAGACATATCGAAGCGGTGCAGCGGCATGCCCATGCTGTAGGCGAGCTGGCGTGCCACTTCGGTCTTGCCCACCCCCGTCGGCCCGGAAAACAGGAAGCTGCCGATGGGTTTTTGCGGGTTGCCGAGACCGCTGCGCGACATTTTGATGGCGCGCGCCAGCGTGTCGATGGCCTTGTTCTGTCCGAACACGGTGGCCTTGAGATCGCGATCCAGATTCTTCAGCGTGTTGCGGTCATCCGAGGAAACAGTGCGCGGCGGGATACGAGCAATTTTTGCAATAATCTCTTCGATTTCGTGCTTGCCGACGACTTTCTTCTGTCTGGATTTGGGCAACACGCGCTGTGCCGCGCCTGCTTCATCGATCACGTCTATTGCCTTGTCCGGCAGGTGCCGGTCAGTGATGAAGCGCGAAGAAAGCTCTGCGGCGCTGGTCAGGGCGGCGGCACTGTATTTGATGCCGTGATGGGTTTCGAAGCGCAGCTTGAGTCCCTTGAGTATTTCGATGGTCTGTTCCACACTTGGTTCGGTCACGTCCACTTTCTGGAAGCGGCGCGACAGCGCGTGATCCTTCTCGAAGATGCCGCGATATTCCTGATAGGTAGTCGCACCGATGCATTTGAGCACACCGTTGGACAGCGCGGGTTTCAGCAGGTTGGAAGCGTCCATTGTCCCGCCCGAGGCAGAGCCTGCGCCGATCAGTGTGTGGATTTCGTCAATGAACAGAATGGCGTGTTTGGCGTCGGCCAATTCCTTGAGTACCGCTTTCAAACGCTGCTCGAAGTCACCGCGGTATTTGGTACCGGCCAGCAATGCGCCCATGTCGAGCGAATATACGTGCGCATCCTTGAGGATTTCCGGCACGTTGTTTTCCGTGATGCGTCGCGCCAGTCCCTCGGCGATAGCGGTCTTGCCTACACCGGCCTCGCCGACCAGCAGCGGGTTATTCTTGCGGCGGCGGCACAAGGTCTGGATGACGCGCTCCAATTCGAGTTCGCGTCCGATCAAGGGGTCTATTTTGCCGGACAGCGCCTGTGCGTTAAGGTCCAGCGTATAGTCGTGCAACGCACCTTCGTTGGCGGATTCCTGTTCCGTTTCAGCCTCTGCTGATTTCTGGACGGCATGCTGGGTGGCGCTGTTGATGCCGTGGGCGATGTAGTTCACCACATCCAGCCGCGTGATGCCGCGCTGGTTGAGGAAAAATACCGCATGGGACTCCTTTTCGCTGAATAACGCGACCAGGATATTGGCTCCGGTCACTTCTTTTTTGTTGGTGGATTGCACATGCAGGATGGCGCGCTGGATCACACGCTGGAAACCGACAGTGGGTTGGGTGTCCACTTCTCCGCTGCCGGGCAGGGTCGGGGTATGGGTCGCGACGAAATCGATCAGCACCGCGCGTAGCTCTTCAATGTCCGCCCCGCAGGCACGCAATACGTGTGCCGCCGAAGGGTTGTCGAGCATGGCGAGCAACAGGTGCTCTACCGTGATGAATTCGTGCCGTTTCTGGCGGGCTTCAACGAAGGCCAGATGCAGGCTGACTTCAAGTTCTTGCGCGATCATGGTTTATGTCTCCTCCAATTCACATCGTAGCGGATGCTCGCGATGCTTGGCAAATGCCGTTACCTGTTCAACTTTCGTTTCTGCTATGTCCCTGGGGTAAATTCCGCATACAGCGGAACCCTCCCTGTGAACTTTGAGCATAACCTGAGTCGCGCGTTCACGGTTCATCGCAAAAAAAGTTTGTAAAACCTCAATCACAAACTCCATGGTGGTGTAATCATCGTTGAACAGCACCACTTTGTACAGCATGGGTGGTTTGCTCTTGCTGAGTTCACGTTCCAGCAGGGATGTGTTTTGTTGTTTTGTCGCCATTTTTTAACGTGTCGCCATTGTTGCAGTATCTCAGGGTGCATATTTGACGATTAGAACAGCTTTTTCAAGTGTATTCGAAAAAAATATTTTCATAACCACTTGACGGCACGGGTGATACAGGAGTAAAAAGCGGGTGGGTGTTTGAATCAAGTTACATGCATTACTGGTTTTGCCATGTGCGGTCTTGGAATTCAAACAGTTTGACGGGAATCCACCCGGTTTTTTAGTATAAGGAAGTAACATGGCAAACGGTACTGTAAAGTGGTTCAACGATGCAAAAGGTTTTGGCTTCATCACTCCTGATGATGGCAGTGAAGACTTGTTCGCACATTTCTCTGCAATCAACATGAGCGGTTTCAAAACCCTCAAGGAAGGCCAGAAGGTTACCTTCGACATCGTTCAAGGTCCTAAAGGCAAGCAAGCTTCCAATATCCAGGCTCCTTGACCGGTTTCTGAGTTGGACAAGAAAAAGCCCGCGCAAGCGGGCTTTTTCGTTTGGTGACGGCGGTGGGCGCCGGAGAAGCTGGAGACAGGCAAACGGCGCGAGGTATGAAACCTACTGAAATAGGCTCTAGGGTATAATGCGCGCCTTTCTTGATAACCGGCAGGAGGATTCATGCCTATTTACGAATATCGTTGTGGCAGTTGTGGTGTGCAAAAAGATGTGATGCAGAAAATCGGCGATGCGGTGCTGACGATTTGTCCGGAGTGCGGCAATGAGACATTCAGCAAGCAGCTTTCCGCCGCCGGTATCCATTTCAAGGGCAGCGGCTATTACGCCACCGATTTCAAGGACAAGCCGGCAAGCAAGTGCGAAACGGCACCGTGCGCCGGATGCCCTGTTGCGGGCGGCAACGCGTGAAAAAATATCTGTTGACAGGGCTGCTGGTGTGGGTGCCGCTCGGCATCACCATCTGGGTGCTGAGACTGACCATAGGCATTATGGACCAGAGCCTGACGTTGTTGCCGGATTCCCTGCAATCGGAAAGGCTGATTGGCATTCATCTTCCCGGCTTGGGTGTGATACTTACCGTGGTGATTGTGGCGGGCACCGGCTTGCTGGCGCACAACGTACTGGGGCAGCGCCTGCTGGGTTACTGGGATGGCCTGCTGAACCGCATACCGTTCGTGAATGCCATCTACAAAAGCGTGAAACAAGTGAGCGATACGTTGTTATCCAGCGACAGCAATTCTTTTCGCAAGGTGCTGCTGGTGCGTTACCCGCATCCCGAAGCATGGTCGCTGGCGTTTCAGACCAGCGTGGCGGACGGTGAGATTGCGGCGCACATGGAAGGCGATTATGTCGGGGTGTTCATTCCCACCACACCCAGCCCGGTGAACGGTTTTTATTTCTATGTTCGTAAGACCGACACAATAGAGCTTGATATCAGTGTCGATGTGGCGTTGAAATCAATTATTTCAATGGGTGTAGTTCCTCCAGTGGGCAACGCCCTGCCTGAAAGCAACTTCAAATAACTTTTTTCGATTTTTTCCCAAACTGTATAGAACCATGAGAACTCATTATTGCGGGCAACTTAACGTTTCCAATCTTGGCCAGACCATCACTTTGTGCGGATGGGCTCACCGCCGCCGTGACCATGGCGGGGTAATTTTCATTGACATGCGCGACCGTGAAGGTTTGGCGCAAGTGGTATGTGATCCCGATCGTGCCGAGATGTTCGGCATTGCCGAATCGGTGCGCAACGAATTTGTGCTGATGGTGACAGGCCGTGTGCGCCGCCGTCCTGAAGGGACGGACAATCCGAATATTCCCAGCGGCGAAATTGAAATCCTGTGCCATGAGATTGAGGTATTGAATATCTCGGTCACGCCGCCATTCCAGTTGGACGATGAGAACCTGTCCGAGAACGTGCGCCTGACGCATCGAGTGATCGACCTGCGCCGTCCGCAAATGCAGAAGAACCTGATGTTGCGCTACAAAACTGCACGCGCTTTCCGCCGTTTCCTTGACGACAAGGGCTTCATCGACATCGAAACGCCGATGCTCACTAAATCCACGCCGGAAGGCGCGCGCGACTATCTGGTGCCGTCCCGTGTTCATGCGGGGCAGTTCTTTGCGTTGCCGCAGTCGCCGCAATTGTTCAAACAATTGTTGATGGTGGCGGGTTTTGACCGCTACTATCAGATCACCAAATGCTTCCGCGACGAAGACTTGCGTGCGGATCGCCAGCCGGAATTTACCCAGGTGGATATCGAGACCTCCTTTCTTACCGAAGAACAGATCATGGCGTTGATGGAAGACATGATACGCACCGTGTTCAAGGAGGTGCTGAATGTGGCATTGTCCAATCCCTTCCCCCGAATGACTTACGCCGAGGCGATGAACCGTTACGGCTCGGACAAACCCGACCTGCGCGTTACACTCGAACTGACCGAAGTGACTGATGCGGTCAAGGACGTGGCGTTCAAGGTGTTCAGCGGCCCGGCCAATTCGCCGGACGGTCGTGTGGCGGCGTTGCGCGTGCCCGGCGGCAGTGTGCTCACGCGCGGTGAAATAGATGATTACACCAAGTTCGTAACTATTTACGGTGCGCGCGGCTTGGCTTACATCAAGGTCAACGATGTGACCCAACTCAATGAAACCGGTTTGCAATCGCCCATCGTGAAGAATCTCAATGAGACTGCGTTGAAGGTCATTATGCAACGCACCGGGGCACAAAACGGCGATCTGATTTTTTTCGGCTCGGACAAGGCGAAAGTGGTCAACGATGCTCTTGGCGCGTTGCGGGTCAAGATCGGCCACGAAAAAGGTTATACCAACGGCAAGGCATGGGAACCGCTGTGGGTGGTGGACTTCCCCATGTTCGAATATGACGAGGAGGCCAAACGCTGGAATTCTTGCCATCACCCGTTCACTTCGCCCAAAGACGAGCATCTGGAGTTTCTGGAAACCGATCCGGGCAGGTGTCTGGCAAAAGCCTATGACCTTGCCTTGAACGGTTCGGAAATTGGTGGCGGCTCGGTGCGTATCCACAAGGAAGCAGTGCAAAGTACAGTGTTCCGCGCGCTCAACATCGGTGCTGAAGAAGCGCGACTCAAGTTCGGCTTCCTGCTTGATGCCCTGCAATACGGCGCGCCCCCTCACGGAGGCTTGGCCTTTGGCCTGGATCGCATCGTTGCCATGATGACCGGTGCAGAATCGATCCGCGACGTGATCGCTTTCCCCAAAACCCAGCGCGCGCAGTGTTTGTTGACACAGGCCCCGAGTCCGGTGGATGAAAAACAATTGCGCGAACTGCATATTCGCCTGCGCCAGCAAACGCAGACCACGGTGGAAGTGACCAAGGAGTAATCAATGTTGCGCAGCGTCAAAGCGCTGGTGCTATTCAGTCTGTTGTTGTGCCTGCCAGTGGTAGCGCAGGCCAGCCGTGATCATGCCCACAATGACGCAGAGCTCACTTTGGTGAATGAAGCCGGTTTGCCTGCGGAGGCGAGAGAGACCTTGCATCTGGTCAAACAGCACGGCCCATTTCCCTTTCCGCGCGACGGTGTGGAGTTCAGTAATTACGAGCATCGTCTTCCCCGGCAACCGCGCGGCTATTACCACGAATATACGGTGAAGACGCCGGGCGCACACAATCGCGGCGCGCGGCGTATCGTTTGCGGGCCGTTGCCTGAGTGTTATTACACCGGCGATCATTACCGGACTTTTCAGCGCATCAAGGGGTAAGCAATGAACGTTTTGTGTACGCGCTTGCGGGATTTGAATGAAGCTGGAGCTTATCGCCTGAATTGTCCGCTGGATGAGTTGCGTGCGGCTGCGGCGCAGATTGGTTTTGCGCTATTCGACGCAGATTTGGCATCAATGCGCAACAAGGGTGAGTTTATCTCCGCCGTGGCGCAGGCGATCCATGCGCCGGATTGGTTTGGGAATAACTGGGATGCGCTGGCCGATGCCTTGGGCGATCTTTCATGGCAAGCAGCGACCGGGTATGTGTTGTTGTTGCGCAATGGCGGTGAGGTTTTGGGATTGCCTGCGGCAGACTGTGGCATTGCCACAAAAATTCTTGCCGATACAGTGAGTTTCTGGAAATCGCAAGGCATACCATTCTGGGTGTTTCGCTGCTGATGACCACATACAAGCAACCCATCTCGGCGCTGGTGGTGATTTACACCACAGGTCTGGAAGTGCTGTTGCTGGAGCGTGCCGATTATCCCGGCTACTGGCAGTCGGTGACGGGCAGCCGAGACGGCGAAGAGTCGCTTCGCGAAACAGCGATTCGCGAGGCATTCGAAGAAACCGGGCTGGATGCAAACTGCCATGTGCTGACCGACTGGCAAGTGCAGAATGTGTATGATATCTATCCCAAGTGGCAGCATCGTTACCCTCCGGGCACCATGCAAAATACCGAGCATGTGTTCGGTCTCGAATTGACCGGTGTGTTGCCTGTTCAACTCTCTCCGCGCGAGCATTTGAGTTATATCTGGCTACCGTGGCGAGAAGCGGCAGAGAAAGTCTTTTCGCCGAGCAACCGCGCAGCAATTTTGCAATTACCAAAGAGACAAATCCCTCCTAACCCTACTTTGAAAAAGTGCGCGGGGGATTAAAGCGCGAAAAATTTTCTGGAAATTTAATTTGAAGGAATAGATAAAGTGCAAGACAACATTATTACCATCGCTTACGACCATCCTGGTGCCGGGCAATCGAGTTGCAGCACGGCACAAGCATGGGCAAAACAGCCGCGCGAACCCAACCCGGAAGAGAAGGCCGAATTGATTACGCGCATCAAACGCCTGTTGAAAGAACAGGATGCCGTGCTGGTTGCCCACTATTACGTGCATCCTGATTTGCAGGATTTGGCCGAGGCGACCGGCGGCATGGTTTCCGACTCACTTGACATGGCGAACTTCGGTCACCAGCATCCGGCGAAAACCATCGTCGTGGCCGGGGTGCGTTTCATGGGCGAAACCGCGAAAATACTCAATCCGGAAAAGCGGGTATTGATGCCGGATCTGGAAGCGGAATGCTCGCTTGATCTGGGTTGTCCGGCGGACGAGTTCGCCGCGTTCTGCGACGCGCATCCGGATCGCACCGTGGTGGTGTATGCCAATACCAGCGCGACAGTTAAAGCGCGTGCCGACTGGATGGTGACCAGTTCCATCGCGTTGCCCATCGTAAAATATTTAAAGGAGCACGGGGAGAAAATCCTGTGGGCGCCGGATCGGCATCTGGGCGCTTATGTGCAGGAGCAGACCGGTGCGGACATGCTGTTGTGGCAGGGCTCGTGTGTGGTGCATGACGAATTCAAGATGCAGGAGTTGATCGAACTCAAGGCGCAGCATCCGCACGCCAAGGTACTGGTGCACCCGGAGTCGCCGCGTGCAGTGGTAAAGTTGGCCGATGTGGTCGGTTCCACCACGCAACTTATCAAGGCGACGCAAACTCTGGGGGCAAAGGAGTTCATCGTTGCCACCGACAACGGCATTATGCACAAAATGCGAACCTTGTCGCCGGACAAAATTTTTCTCGAAGCACCGACGGCGGGTTATGGCGCGAACTGCACCAGTTGCAATCATTGTCCGTGGATGGCGATGAATGACCTGTTCGGCGTGGCGGAAGTATTGGAAACGGGCAGAAATGAAATCCACGTTGATCCGGCAATCGGACTGCGCGCAAAAGTTTCCATCCGGCGCATGCTGGATTTTGCGAAACAGATCAACTTGCCGACTCGCGGGATCGGGAATGTTTAGCCGACTGTTTTAATGCAATCGTAATGTCGCAATTTTATTGCACCGGGCTGAATCACAATGCGCGCAATAAATCGCTGAAACGTTAGACCTGCCCCTTGCCGTTCACAAACAAAACGTGTTTACGACATAACCTGAAGGAAAGCGTTCTACGTGTTAGCACGCACCCGTCGCTGCGGTCTTGCTTCTCGTATAGTTCAAAGGTTCACCTGGAGATATTCGCAGTCACATTGAAAGATTTTTTGATTAACAGGGGCTCAGCAGTTGGATCGAATATCCGATAAGCAAGCAGTTTTACGCGATCATTTACGAGAAACCACACCAGTGCATATCCCCAGACGAACAGCGCCCAGCCCCAGCCGATTGGTGTCATGAACACCCCATAAACCGCAGTCAGTGTTGCTACCAATTGTGTGCCGATCACCGCCACAAGCAAAATCCTTGCGGGGCGTATCGACCAGAAAGGCCCCCGCGTGCGAGTCAGGAAGACCGTCAAATGTCCCGCAACGGACAGCTTTAGATACATTAGCGTCTGGATGTGAGCACGGTCGAGATGAAAAACCCGTTCCCCAAGGTAAAACAATAAGAAGGCGGAGACAACCCCGATGACACCTAACGCAGTGGCAACTCCCAGCACCATGTGCATGTTCCATGCTTCTGGCTTATCTTTATAATGGACGTTGTCATAAGCGATGGACAAGATTGCGCCATCGTTGAACAAAGCCAGCATCACGATCATAACCGCAGTCAAAGGATAAAAGTTAAAGATCAGGATCGCCAGCGTCATGAACAGCAACACCCTTAATGTTTCGGCAATGCGATATATGGCATAGCTGTTCATGCGCTGGAAAGTTTTTCGGCTTTCCTTGATCGCGTCGATGATTACCGACAAACCGGGCGTCATCAGCACAATGGACGCAGCCGCCCGAGCCGCGTCTGTCGCGCCCGAAACGGCAATGCCGCAGTCTGACTTCTTCAGCGCAGGTGCATCGTTCACGCCATCGCCAGTCATGCCAACAATGTGGCCGCGTTGTTGCAAGACATCCACAATGTGGAACTTGTGTTCGGGGAACACCTGAGCGAAGCCATCGGCCTGCTCGATGGCCTCCACCAACTGCGCTGTCTCGTGATACTTGGTATCGCCAAAGCCGCTGGCATCGAGAATATTTTTGCCCAATCCCAATTCTCTGGAGGTTTCCCGAGCGATAGCCAACTGATCGCCCGTCACCATCTTGACATTCACTCCCATCAGTTGGGCTGTCGCGATGGTAGCCTTGGCTTCTTCCCGTGGCGGATCGAACAGCGGCAACAGTCCAATAAACTGCCATGGGCCATCTCCATCGGCCCGGGCTACACCCAACGAACGGAAGCCGCGTGCCGCAAATTCATTAACCGCCTTATCGACGAATGGCCCAACCTCCCCAGCATTGGCCGACAACTCCAGAATAACCTGCGGAGCGCCCTTGGTTACCTTGAATTCCTTTCCGTCAGCTCCCTTGACGAGGGCTTCGGTACGCTTATGTACCGGATCGAACGGCTGAAAATGCATTACCTGATAGCCGTTCAAAGCCTGATCATTTTTCAGACCGCCCAGCACGGCCAGATCAATGGCGTCTTTGTTGTCCGCACGAGACGCTAATGCGGCATTGAGGATGAGTTGATCGGCAGAAATATCGTTCACGCCGAATGGATCGCCCAATGTCAGCTTGTTCTGGGTCAAGGTGCCGGTTTTGTCCGCACACAGCACATCCACTCCCGCCAACTCCTCAATGGCAGCCAAGCGGGTCACAATCGCCTCTTTTCTGGCAAGTTGGCGAGCGCCAACCGCCATGGTCACGGACAGGACTGTGGGCATTGCCACGGGAATCGCGGCTACGGTCAAAACCAAGGCAAATTGAAGCGTGGTGAGGATATTGTCTCCACGGAAAAGCGCGACACACAGAATTAATGCCACCAGAGTCACTGCGAGGATGATCAGATAATTGCCAATCTTCAGTACCGCGCGCTGGAAATGGCTGACGGTGTGCGCCTCCTGCACCAGTTGTGCCGTCTTGCCAAAGTATGTGTTTGTTCCCGTGGCGTACACGAGCGCGCCGATTTCGCCCTGGCAAATGATTGAACCCGAGAACACCGTCTCGCTTGATTTGCGCTCGGCGGGCAAAGATTCTCCGGTCAGCGCAGACTGATCCACTTCTATCGGGTCACCCTCCAGCAAGCGGGCATCCGCAGGCACAATGTCTCCCAGACGCAAGCGGATGACATCTCCCGGCACTAGTTCACTCGCCGCTTGGGACACCCACTTCCCGTCACGCTTCACCCGTGCATTGATTGCCAGCTTGGCCTTCAGGGCGGCGATGGCGTTGCCAGCTTGATGTTCTTCCCAGAATCCAACCACGGCGTTGGCTAGAAGTAGAATGAGGATGATGGATAAATCAGGCCAATGTCGGGCTACTGCCGAAAGGATCACAGCCGCTTCGATCATCCAGGGAATAGGCCCCCAAAAGTAAGTGAGGAATTTCAGGAACGGATTGACCTTCTTCTCTTCGATCTCGTTCGGCCCATATTGGGTTAATCGCTTCTGTGCTTCCACTTGACTGAGGCCGTCCGGCGACGACTTCAATTGGGTTTCCAGTTCGATCATCGGTAAGGATTTTAGATCATCATTCACATTAGGCTCCGCTCGGAAGACGTGGGCTGACGGCTGCTTAACCTGACATATGAAGAAAATCAGATGTTGAATTCCCGCCTGCTTTTCGTCAAAGCGATAGCGCTGCAGCCTTCTGGGTCGCTTCTGGATCAGGGTTTGTTTTAGTCACGAGCGAAAGGGCCATACTTGTTACGGAATCCTCTATTTCATTGCCCGACCGAGATTATTCCGGTTGTTCATTCATTCCGACTACGAAACTTTTTAGTTGCTTCCACACTATAGTTTAGTCATTCTGCAATACAGTCATCGCGCCCAACACTCTTAAACAAGTTAATAATGTACGTGATGAGATGAGATTATTTATTGTCTGTAATGCAATCAGTACACTCTGTTGATTTATTCGTCCATTTTGTCATACAGCTTGCAAGCCAGTGTTCACATTCAACTGCATAATTCTCTAAGAATTTAGGGGAATGTTTACTGAGATATTCAATAATTTTGATTTGCAAACAAACATCCGACTTTTCGCATTTATTTTTATGATATTGATCCCATATAAACTCTTCAGGCAATAATCCAGTTTTCGATATTTTGTCGTTATATCCCAAAGCCCGATAAAATTCATGAATATCATCAATGTGATGAACCTTTTCATTGCCCAACATAATGTAGCCATATTGATTATGGTGTGGCGATGAAAGCATGTAATGAAAGTGTGGGTGGGCGGACATAATATTGCACCTTGTCAATAATGAAATATTCAGAGCCATAATTGGTGATAACTACAGAGTCGTAACTATAATTCACGTAGGTATTTCTGCCCGTGCGGTAGCGCACATAAGAAATTAAGATTGGATTTGTTGCAATATCAACTCAACATTAATTCAGCTAATCTGATCATCCTTATTTTCTGCAAACGCCAGCGCGTTATTCAGTGCATTTAGAAATCCATTAATCTTGATCGGCTTGGTTAGATAACTGAAAAACCCAGCTTGTTGACCATTCTCGATATCCTGGAGCATGGCATTGGCACTCAGAGCGATAATGGGGATGTGCATCGTTGCCTGATCTTTGCGCAGGATACCCCTTCAAAAAGGGATGGCTTAAATGCCGGGTAATTCTTGCCCACAAGGACGGGAGCGATGATGCACTTTTGGACATTCCACTCTTTTTCAGTGTGTTTATTAATTAAATGACTATGAATACATATAGATCGGAATTATTTTATTTGCGCGCCATTGTTATGTACGCAACCGCACAGAACAATAATTCTGATGAACACATAATTTGGACGTTTGATAATTAGCGGCATTAATTGACTTATCGACATCCGATTTAAAAGGACGTAGCCATGTCGAACTTGATGAAATCCCCAATCAATAGCAGTTCTGCAAATCCAGGTTGTGTAAATACTCAGCCAACCCCATCTCAGTAATCAACCACAGGAATGTTGAGCCATGTTACCTATAAAGCTTGCTTTACAAGATTTCCCTTCAGATTCTGTGCGCCAACAGTTTGACAAAGTTTTTTCAGGTTCATATTTCGTTCCAACATCACCAAAAATTCATGAGCTGCGAACACGGCATGAAGAGATTCACGCAAAAACGATCAACCCGATGGGAGAAACACCAGATCAGGCATGATAGAAAATGGAACCGCACGACATGCCGACATCTGGATCGGTAACTTGATTATTAACTATAGGAGCATAAATTCATGCCACACCCATTAACTACTAAAATCCATAAAATTAATGGAAAGCCACACAAAATCATCAAATCTTCACCTACCGCCAATGACAAATGCGAAGATGATAATGTTGGCAGATTACATAAAATTTCAGAAGCAGCCTATTTCATTGCATTAGAGCGTAGCTTCGGTGGTGGTGATAGCGTAAATGATTGGCTATTTGCAGAAGCGATAATTGATGGCAACGCATTTGGCTTGGCAGAACATAACGGCCACTCCACTAACAGGTCGTGTTAGTCAACCTCAAATATCGATCTCGTTTAGCTGCGGGTCAATGCAACGCCTAAAACCAAAAGAATGGAGCGTCAATAATGAATGATTTACTTCCGCCTCACGATTTCATCGATGCATTGGGTGAAGCTTATGAACTGTTGCTTGAGAAGGCACTGCAGAAAGCGCATCAAAGCGGCGCTTTAGTCCATCACATGATCGAAGAAAGCAGGGGCGACATCACTGCCTTGCATAGATTTAGCGATGACGAGGTCATCAAGCTGGAAGAATATTTGAAACGGGATCTATTCGATGCTGCACAGTATCTGGAAAAGACGGAAAAGGATTTGAAGTATTGGTTGGATTTTGACGTGGCATTGATAAAGCGCGAGTTCTGGAATCAGTTTACGGAAGCAGCGGGCCATACCAGGATAGCGCTCAATCAATTAAGAGAAATGGCGAAAAATACCGGATACCTGAGCGGTGAACTGATTGGAATAGGGACGATTGTGTGCAGTCAGTGCGGTGAAAAGCTGCACTTTCATAAACCAACTCACATTCCACCTTGTTTAAAGTGCGGGGGTACCCTCTTTCATCGGCAGCGATTTTAATAAGCCGGGTTATGACAATGGATGAAACGCGTCAGATACTCCGGGAACTTATCGATCTGGGACGTTCACTGGAGCCGGTTACCGTTGCGGTTTGTCATGCCTGCAGCGAGGTTTCCCTGCGTGGCGCCGTAGAAGCTGCCCAAGCACAATTGATCAAGCCGGTTCTTGTCGGTCCCCCCGCGAAACTGCAAGCTATTGCAGATAATGGTGGCATCGACATTTCTTCTTACCGTCTCATTGCCACGGATCACAGTCACGAGTCTGCTGCGCGTGCGGTCGCTCTTTGTCGATCCGGCGAGTGTGAAGCGCTGGCGAAAGGCAGTCTGCATACCGATGAGTTGATGCGCGAAGTTGTTAACCCCAACACAGGATTACGCACCGAGCGGCGCATCAGCCATGTTTTTTTGATGGAAGTGTCGACCTACCCGAAGATGCTGATGATTACCGATGCAGCGCTAAATATTTATCCTACGCTCGATGACAAATTTCATATCGTACAAAACGCCATCGATCTCGCTCACGCGCTGGGAATCCCGCAGCCCAAGGTCGCAATTCTGTTGGCGGTGGAACTGGTTGATACAAAGATACTCTCCACCATTGATGCCGCCGCGTTATGCAAAATGGCAGAACGGGGCCAAATTACCGGCGCTATCGTGGACGGGCCCTTGGCATTTGATACTGCGATAAACCTGAAAGCGGCCCAGATCAAGGGATTGGTGTCGCCCGTCACAGGTGTGGCGGACATTCTGGTGGTTCCGGACATGGAGTCCGGCAATATGCTGGCCAAACAAATGGAATGTCTCGCCAATGCCAGGGCGGCAGGAATTGTTCTGGGTGCGCGCGTTCCCATCATTCTGACAAGTCGCGCTGAAAGTGCTGAAACCCGGCTCGCATCATGCGCGGTGGCCGTCAAATTAGCTCATGCCACACGACAACGCCTGGCAGGCGGAATAAATAGCTTATGAAAACCAACACGCCTTTTGCAGAC
>Ga0364881_10160_pt1 | contig 47252 bp, 52 predicted proteins | sample ExccelJu500001D4_5_FD_206923 | JGI IMG/M metagenome (GOLD analysis project Ga0364881, IMG submission 206923) | Enriched cells from Trout Bog Lake Hypolimnion, Wisconsin, USA - BchlTB.July30.5000.01.D4 | ecosystem: Environmental > Aquatic > Freshwater > Lake > Hypolimnion/Profundal zone | place...
GCCCTTCTTCTGTTAATGAATAACAGGCTTAAAAGGGTTCCAATAAGCTATATGATGATTCCGGTTATAGTTGATAATTTCAATGGTGAAAACCCGGAACACAATTACAGAATTAATGAACTGAAGATATATATTGATAAAATGACAGGGCTCATACTCAATATCATTAAGGTTAATACCGTTCAAAAAATTCTGGATGGAAACAGGCCAAAAAGGGACACTTGTTATTTATGCGCGCAGAAAAGAAGAAATGCGCTGATTAAATTTGCTTTTGAAAATAAATGCACCAGAATTGCCCTTGGACATCACAAGGATGATATTGTTGAAACAACACTGATGAATATGTTGTACAAACGGGAATTATCATCCATGGTACCTAAACTGACTCTTTTTGACGGTAAGATTGATATAATTCGGCCTCTGGCTTATATTCAGAAAACACAAATTGAAGATTTAATTTATTATGGCGGGGATAATGTTCCTGTATTTGGTGAAATCTGCCCTTCAAAGATTATAAGAAGAGATTCCAGAAGGCTGAAAGTAAGGGAATTGATTGCGAAAATAAACAAGGACATACCAAACTTAAAAAACAATATCTTTGCATCATTCAGAAATCCAAAGCATGATTACTTGCTTGATATGCATTTTGATCCTAAAACTTCCGGTCTTTATAAAAGACCATAAACTATCTGTTTTGATATATCAAAATAGATATAATTATCTTATCGGCCAAATTCATTTAAAGAAATGTCCTTCTTTTATATACTGATTCTAATGGTAATGCAGGTCTTTCATGTGCTTTGTAATAACATGGCACGGTTATTGCATAATATATTTATTACAGGAGGATGTTATGAAAGACAACGATATCTTAAAGCAATATTTTTCAACTATTTCTAAATTTCCAAGAATTACAAGGGAAGATGAAATTGATCTGGCAAACAGGATTAAAAAAGGGGATAAGAAGGCCCTGGATAAATTGGTAAACTCAAATTTAAGATTAGTTGTTAAAATATCAATAAACATGAGAAAAGGTAATTCTTCCATAATGGATATTATTCAAAATGGAAATATTGGATTGATGAGAGCGGCAAAGAAATTTGATCCTGAAAGAGGGGTGAAATTTTCCACATATTCAGCCTTCTGGATTAAACAATCGATATTGCGCGGATTTATAAAAACCTCACAGGATATAAATATTTCTTTCAGGAAAGATGAAATAAATAAAAGAATTAACAGCTATATCAGGCAATATGAATTATCTTTTGGGAAACTACCTTCGCTTGAAAACATTATGATTAATCTTTCTGTCAACCGCAGGGATGCCCTTGATTCTCTTATGGGCACTGTAGCGAGAAGCAGCACTGTGTCGACCCAGAAAAGCCCGGTTTCAGGGGATGAATTAATAGAAAATGTTCATGATGACAGTTATAATCCGCAAAGAGTTATGGAATATAAAGCATTTACAGAAGATATCAATATTGCCCTTGATTCTCTGCCCGGAAGAGATTCGGATATTGTTAAAAGGAGATTCGGATTTATTAATGAAAACAAGGAAACTTTGCAGGATCTGGGGAATAAATATTCGATTTCTGCTGAAGCGGCAAGGCAGATTGAAAGAAGGGTGATATCAATGATGAAAATTAAGTTCCCGGCGCTTGCTTACTATTATTATGCGGCTTAAGGATTAATCAGCGAATTTTACGGTATCGTCAATCAACAGGATCCGCTCTTTTCCTGAATTATCGATATCCTGGATAACGATTCTCGGAGAGGATGTTCTTAACTGGAATTTGAAATAAACCGTTTCAAATGTCTGGGGATTGAATATTGATATTACAAGTTCATCAGGATTATTGAATCCGAGAATAATATACTCAATCTGGTTTCTATCGTTATAAAAATAAGATGCTGACATAAAATAAGTGAAATTGAATTTATCGATGAAAATAACATTGGATTGGCTGGCCGATGCGGCAGAACTAAGAGTAATCCCGGAAATATTTGTGTTTGTTATGGGCACCGGTTCGGATAAGTTAGTCGGGGAAAGTAAAAACAAGGTAGTGTTGGTTCCTTCATATTTTAGAAGTGAACCGGAGGTTTTACTGTAACTGTTTTCTGACATAGTAGGTGTCAGCATGCTTTCTATCAGGACAACATAAGAATTTTCTCCATTTACAGCATTGTTACTTGATATATCATAATGATCTTCGAAAACCGGATAAAATATCTTGTCTTTTATATTTATTCTTTTTTCCTGGACCGGTATAGACATTCCGGCGCTGATTTTTCTCTGGATCGGGAACAAGCTTGGGAAAGAGTACATAATATTAGTATATATGTTATAGACCGGTGTTAATGGCACATCATAAACAAAAGTACTTTTATTTAAATATTTGTTATACATTACAAGCTGATTATAATATTTTTTTATGCAGTCACTATTGGTCAGGTCTTTGAACAATTTCCATTCGTCCTGAAGGTAGTCAGGAACCGATTTGTCCCTGCCGGTATTTAATAAAAAGGGTACAATATTATAGTTCATATAAAACCGCAGGGGATTTTCCCTGATAGCCTCCTGGTAAACTGAAAAAGCCTGAAGGTTACTTGTCATACCGGAATATATTGAAGCCTTAAATACATCCAAATCCTGTTTGCTATTGTAAACATCGGCTGCATTGATTTTATTAAGATAGTAAAGAGAATCGGGAAGGTTGTTGCCGTAATATGCAAGAAGCATGGATTTATAATAATAACATTCTGAATTTGAATCGTCATTCATGATAGCCAGATTGATGTATTCATCCGAAAGCAGATAATTTTGTAGTTTAAAATAACATATGCCAATTCTTCTATATAAAAACCCGGCGTCATTAGTGTATATGTTTGTAAGTGAGGAATAATTTGTGATTGCGGTCCATATTGCCGGTTCATCTTTTGATATGAGCTCATTGGATAATGCAGAAAAAAATATTTCATCGGAAACTGTATAAGGTTTGAATTCCAGGTTATTCAAATAATCCCTGAATAATTTATAATTGTATGACAGGGAAGAAGGATCGTACCTGAAGGAAGAAGGAGCATTGCCTCCGGCTGTGTTTGTCAAAGTGTTGGTTTCGTATGTGTTTTCAACGGCTTTTTCCGGTAGGTTTTCTTTTATGAGTGTCCGGTTATTGGAACATGAAAGGAACAAACTCAGCAAGATCGGCATTATTAATATTATTTTATACATTTTTTACCCGGCTTTTTTGAAAATTATAAAGGAAAATATATAAAAACTCAACATACATCGTTTATACAATATAACTTATAACCTTTGACTATTTGTTGGTTTGATTTATTTCTGATGTTATGGTAAACTTTTTTAATAGAATGTTTATCTGGGGAGATTAATAATATGATATATAAAATTTTAAGACGGGCTGTTTATGCAGGAAAATGAAACCCTTAAAACTATTCGTGAAAGGCATAGTGTAAGGATGTTTACGGAGCAGGCAGTTTCAGATGATGATATTATGACTATACTGAAAGCCGCCAACAAGGCGCCGTCTGCTCATAATCAGCAATCATGGCGGTTTGTTGTTATCGGAGGAGAATCTAAGAGAAAGATGGTTGAACTTGTAAGTTCAAAAACCTCAATTTTTCCGAAAACATCGGCTGTTCTGCTGAGAATGGCGGCGAGGTCAATTGCCAGCGCACAGAAAGTAATAGCCATAGTCAATACCGGGGATCTTATAAACCATGGAACAAAGCTTTTCAATATTGAACCTGATCAGGCTTACGATTTCTTCCGGACAATGGAGATACAGAGTTCTGCCGCGGCGGTGGAAAATCTTCTGCTTGCCGCCACTTCACTGGGTATTTCATCGGTCTGGCTTGGTATACTTTACCTGATTAAAGACGATATTCTGAATATGCTTGGTGAAAGGAAAGGGGAATTCATGGCTGTTATACCTCTTGGGTATGCGGTCAAAGAAACGAAAGGTCCGGAAAAAAAACCCGTTAATATGACGGTCAGGCATCTTGATTAACTTTGGAAGGAGCGAAATATGACTGATAACAGTAATTCTTCGTCGAGAGACTATTATTGGAGGAAAGGGATGAAACATGACAGTATTTTCGGAGGAGTATATGGGCTTGCGTTTATAGGAGCTGCTTTTTATTTTATACAGCATTCAACAACTTTCTGGATGGGTGTTCTCGGTCTTCTAAAGGCAATTGTATGGCCCGCTGTAATTATGTACCAGATACTAGGCATGTTAAAATTATGATTTGATTCCAATATAATAAAATAGAAAGTATTTCTCGGTTTAATTAAGAATTTCTTTGTGTATGGAGGAAAGTTATATGAGAGTTTGGTTTGGGTCGATTCTGATAGGTATAATTGCGGGAATTATTGATGTGATTCCGATGATTATTCAAAAAATGAATATAAAATCGATAGTTTCTGCTTTTTTGCAGTATGTTTTCCTTGCGGTTATTATTTTAAATATAAAACTTCCCTTGCTGCCCTGGTGGATACAGGGAGCTTTTATTGCGTTTGCATTTGCTTTACCCATTGTTATTATTGTCTCGGAAGAGGACAAAAAGGCCATTGTGCCTATTTTGGTTATGTCCATCATTCTGGGAACATTAATAAGTCTGGCCGGGCATTACGCCTCGCATTTTATTAGAAGGGTAATATAAAAGCCATCATTCTATCTGTGTTCCCGGCATCTTTTATTTGCAACAACGGGCGCCTAAGCCCCCGCATGGTTATAGCGCGGCAAAACACCCTGATTAGGGACAGGCAAATATAAAATTTATAAAGAGAATAAAATTTGGGGATAATTATGTTAAAGGATATCAGGGCATCGTACTTTGAATCGTTGAAAATATTGAACGGTTTTTGTGAAAACGCGGAAAACATTGATAAAACGGAAAGGATTTCAGAGGTAATAGCGGCATCTTTCAAAAATGGCGGGAAAGTTATTATTGCCGGTAATGGCGGCAGCGCCTGCGATGCGATGCATTTTGCCGAGGAATTTACAGGCAGATTCAGGAAAGACAGGGCTCCTCTTCCTGTTATCGGTCTTACTGACCCGGCTCATATAACGGCAGTTGGTAATGATTATGGATTTGATGATATTTTCTCTCGAAGTGTTGAAGCGCATGGCTTAAAAAACGATGTGTTTATCGGCATTTCAACAAGCGGGAACTCACCTAATATAATAAAGGCCGTTGAAAAGTCAAAATCAAGGGGTTTAAAGACCATTGCCCTTCTGGGAAGGGATGGAGGCAAATTAAAGGGTGAATGCGACTATGAATTTATAATCCCCGCAGCCACTTCGGACAGGGTGCAGGAAGTTCATATGATTATTCTTCATATTATTATTGAAGGTGTAGAGAGAATTTTATTCCCGGAAATTTACTGACCTTAATAATCAGAATTAATTCCAGTGAAATTTTACCAGGATGAATTTATGAGTTTTCTCAATGTTGAAATAAAAGCAAGGCTTAATGACCCGGAACATGCCAGGGAATTGCTTGTAAAATTTGACGCCGAATACAAAGGGCTTGATCATCAGATAGATACTTATTTTCATGTCCCTAATGGAAGATTGAAATTAAGGGAAGGAAATATAGAAAATAATCTTATATTTTATCATAGGAATAACCAGACAAGTCCAAAGGAATCAAATTATATACTCTATAGAACGGAACAGAATTCGATTCTGAAAGAAATATTAACCTGTTCGCTCGGAGTCATGAAAATAGTTGATAAAAAGAGGGAAATTTATTACATCGGTAACGTTAAATTTCACATTGATTTTGTCGAGGGTCTTGGAAATTATTTTGAGATTGAGGCAATTGATCAAACGGGTGATATCGGGCATGATAAACTGCTTGAACAATGCAATTATTATCTTAAATTAATGGAAATTGATGAGAATGACCTTCTGGGCGGATCATATAGCGATATGGTCCCTTAGGAATAGACAATGGATAATATGATTGAAGAAGTAATGAATGAAAAATCCGGGTTTTTAAAAAAACAGGAACTGGCTGAATATTATTGTAAAAATCATACACTTCAGGATTGTTTGCAAACCGCCCAAGAGCTTTATAAATCATCAGAATACCAGATTCGTTGTTTTGCGGTGTTTATTTTTGGAAATATTTCGAGGGAATCGGATGAATCTCTTGTTTTTTTAAAAGGCACTGTTGGCAAGGATATCAATTGGCGTGTCCAGGAAGTCCTTGCCAAGGCTTTTGATAAATTCTGTTCAGGGGTCGGCTATGAGAAGGCCCTGCCTGTTATAATAGAATGGCTGGAGGACGAAAATCCTAATATAAGAAGAGCTGTTACCGAGGGGCTGCGAATCTGGACTAACAGGGAATATTTTAAAACTGATCCGGGGAAGGCTGTGGAATTATTAAGCGGCTTAAAAAATGACAAAAGTGAATATGTAAGGAAATCGGTTGGAAATTCGCTTAGAGATATCAGTAAAAAACACAAAGATTTGATAAAGTATGAGCTTGACAGCTGGAATTTAAATAACAGGGAAATAAGCCAGGTTTATAAACTCGCTGTTAAGTTTATAAACAAAGGTAAAGCCTGATTATAATTTGACAAGTGATTTCTATGATTTTATCATTAAACTGTATATTCATAACCATGGGGGAATTCCGGAAATGATAAAAAATATTTTGTCTTTATCATTATTGTTTTTGCTTATTTTTTTGATGCAGGGTTGCGGGGTAGTTGGTGCAGGCGCGAACAAACCCGCCGTAATGAAGACCCCGCTCATCGTGGACGGTGAATCTCTTGAATATTACGGCTATGAGAACGGTGATTTGTCCAGGGTTACACACTTTGTATCAAAAGTTGACAGCAACACCAACATAACAATGTTTGTTGACGGAACCAATATTTATTCAAAACTTAAAAAGCTTTCGGCAGACTATTCAAACTACCAGTACAGGTTTTCTTTTTCCTATCATTACGGTACGCTTCTTCAGAGCAGGGATTACTGGCTTCAACAGGCCAAAATAAACGGTGATAAAGGTGAGGTAGGCATAACTCTTGATATAGACCTTACTAATTTACGCGCAGTTACCGAGGATTTCACCTGGGATGGTGAGAATCTGAAAACAATGACCAGCCGTATGGAACTGAAAAAGGGGTATTCATACTGGGATATAAATTCATTCGGCTTGATAGGCATGAGGTTTTTTGATCCTGAAAAAGGCGGCATTGCTTATATTATAGCATCTCATGCAGCAAAGGAGCCTGTCCCTGTAAGTTTCAGGTACTATGGCAATGAGACTGTGGATGTCCCGGCAGGTACTTTTAAAACAAGGAAGTATGGATTCACTATTGCAGATCCCTTCCTTAACGGGCTTCTCGGAAAATTCGCGGGTGAATATTTTATCTGGATGGACACTAGCCCCAGGGCTTTAATGGTTAAATCCATAACAATGGAAGGGATAACATATAAACTGGCCAAGATTGAAAATATACAATAATATGAAACTTATCGAAGTATTTAAATTCTGTCCGCGGTGCGGAAGTTCAGGCATTAAGCCCTCAGGAACAAGGTCTTCATGCTGCGGAGACTGCGGTTTTGAAATATATTCAAATTCAGCTTCGGCCGGCGGGGTTCTGATTTTTAATGAAGATGGAAAAGTACTGATATGCACAAGGAAATTTGATCCGGGTAAGGGCCTCCTGGATTTCCCTGGCGGATTTGTAGAGCCGGGGGAAACAGCAGAAGAGGCCTGCGCAAGGGAAATGTTTGAAGAGCTGGGAGTTGCGACCGGTAATTACCGTTATATCGCTTCATTTCCGAATGAATATTATTTTAAAGGATTAACAGTTTCAACACTGGATATTTTTTTCTTTGCTGATATAACAGACGGCGGCAAACTGACAGCCGGGGACGACGTTGAGAATTTTATTTTCCTTGATATTTCAGCAATAGATGAAAGCGGAATAGCGTTTGATTCGCATAAGAAAGTACTGAGATTTTTAAAAGAAAGGTAATTGGGCGCTATAGGAGTCGAACCTATGACCCTCTGCTTGTAAGGCAGATGCTCTAAACCAACTGAGCTAAGCGCCCGGATTAACATATCAAGGCTATTATTTTATAATTAATTTTACGAGCAGTCAAATTTTATGAGGTTAAAATGTTATTAAATGATAATAATCGTAAAAAAATTCTTCTTTTAGATGGAACAGGCATTGTTTACAGAGCCTATTTTGCTTTCATATCCAGGCCCCTGACTACTGAAAGAGGTGAAAGTACTTCGGCCATATTCGGATTTTTCAGGATGTTCTCACAGATTATCAGGGATTTCAGGCCTTATAATATAATTACAGCTTTCGATATTTCCAGGGATACTTTCAGGAGAAAGATTTATCCCGAGTATAAGATGCACAGGGAAGAAGCGCCTGCTGATTTGAAGGAACAGATCCCGGTAGTTATCAATCTTCTTGAGAAAATGGGGTTGCCTGTTCTTGAAATGCAGGATTATGAAGCCGATGACATAATTGGGACGCTTTCTGATAAATTTAAAAAGGACAGCAGCTTCGATATATACATTGTTTCGGGGGATAAAGACCTTTTTCAGCTTGTCGGAGATAATGTTATGGTATTGAGGCCCCAGCTTGGTGTAAGTGAGCTTAATGTTATTAAACGCGAAGGGGTGAAAGAAACAATAGGTGTTTACCCGGAACAGGTCCCCGATTATCTTGCCCTGACGGGGGATGCATCGGACAATATTCCCGGGGTTAAGGGAATAGGGAGCAAGGGGGCCGCATCTCTGCTGGGCACATACAGTGATCTTGATGATATTTATGCGCATCTGGATGAAATAAAGGGCGCCGTAAAAAACAAACTTGAAGAAGGCCGGGAAAGCGCTTACCTGAGCAGGGAACTGACCAGGATTAAAAAAGATCTTCTTATTGAAGGTGTGACCCTTGAGAATAAGATAAATCCTGCCGGGCTTACTTCTGCGGAGGCTTTTGAAATACTTGAATATTACAGGTTAACTGCCGTTATTGCGGATATGAAAAAAATTGCCTGGCTGATGGAAAACGGGGAATCACAGGATGGCTTATTCAGCAGTGCTGTTAAAGAGGATGATTTCAAGGGTAATTATAAACTGATAACATGCAGGAAGGAAATGGAAAATCTGTTACAGAGCATATTGAAAAAAAAGCTGATTTCATTGGATACGGAAACAACATCTGTTTCACCCATAGAAGGGCTGCTTATCGGGATTTCTATATCTCTTGAAGAAGGTTCCGGCTTCTTTATTCCTGTCGGTTATCCTTTTGAATCCGATTTAACCGCTGATTACATTATTGACAGGATGAAAGAATTACTTGAAAATCCGGAGATATTAAAAATCGGGCAGAATATTAAATATGAGATGGGAGTGTTCGGTAAGCTGGGCATAAAATTACGCGGGACATGTTTTGATACAATGATTGCTGCCTATCTTCTTAATTCTGTAAGGACACATAATAACCTTGAGAACCTGGTTTCTGAATACCTTGGTTATAAGAAAAAGAGTTATACAGACGTCTTGAAGAATGTTCTGAAGAAGGACAAAACCCTTCTCGATCTTTCTCCATCAGAAATAACAGAATATGCCTGTGGTGATTCCGATGCTGCTCTCAGGCTCTATAATAAATTGTCTCCCATGATTGAAAAATCAGGCCTGGAAAATGTTATGTACAATATCGAATTGCCTCTTATCAGTGTTCTGTCCGGTATGGAAATGTTCGGGGTTAAAATAGATATTTCCAGGCTTAAAATCTTATCTCTTGAACTTGAAAAATCCATGGTTGAAATCGAGAATAACATTTACAGGCTTGCAGGAAGGCATATAAATATTAATTCCCCGGCGCAGTTATCGGTTCTTTTATTTGATGAAATTGGCCTTGAACCGGTTAAAAAAACCGAAGGAGGGAAGTTCTCAACAGATGAAGAAGTTCTTTCCGAACTTGCGAATGTTCATCCTCTCCCGGCGGAAATACTCAAGTACAGGACTTATTCAAAGCTCAAGAATACATACATAGATTCACTGCCCCAGATGATTCTTCCTCAAACCGGCAGGATCCACACCAGTTTCAACCAGACTATTACTGCCACAGGCAGGCTTTCGTCCAGCGATCCCAACCTGCAGAACATTCCTGTAAGGGATGAAATAGGCCGGAAGATAAGGGAGGCTTTTGTTGCGGGAGAAGGAAAGGTCCTGGTCAGCGCTGATTATTCCCAGATTGAATTGCGTGTTCTGGCGCATTTCTGCGGCGATGCAAATATGAAGCAGGCATTTTTAGATAAAAAAGATATACACAGGCATACTGCGTCGCTGATTTTTGGTGTGAATGAAAACAATGTCAGCGATGATATGAGGAGAAAGGCCAAGGGAGTTAATTTTGGTATAATTTACGGGCTCCAGGCGTTTGGTCTTTCAAAACAGACGGCTATGACAATATCTGAGGCCAGGTTATTTATCAACAGCTATTTTCAGAGTTTTCCCAAAGTAAAGGAATTTGTGCATAGTACCCTGATCGAAGCCGCAGAAACAGGAGAGATAAGAACATTGTCAGGAAGGTTCAGGAAGTTTGCCGAATTAAAGGGGCATGAAGTAAAATGGCCCGGACAGATGAACGCTTCCCAAAGGATGGCTCTTAATACAAAAATACAGGGAAGCGCTGCCGATATTATTAAAATAGCCATGATAAGCCTTGATAAAAATATTACCGATAATTTCAGGGACTGCAGGCTTATTATGCAAATTCATGATGAGCTTGTTGTCGAAGCGCCGGCTGACAAAGCTGAAGCGGTGAAAGTTTCCATGATCAGCATAATGGAATCTGCATTTAAAATGGATGTTCCCCTGGCCGTAGAAGCGGGTATAGGAACTAATTGGAGCCTGGCGCATTAGGGTGATGTTATGAAAATAAAAGTTAATCCGGAAGACTTTATTGTTGAAGAACTCAACACAATCAGCCTCTCCAGTGAGCCTGGAAAGTTCAGGGTATACAGATTGCTGAAAAAGGGGGCCGAGAGTTTCGGTTTAATGGAAACATTGTCGGAACGTTTGAATGTGCCGGAGGCATGCTTATCCATCGGAGGAATAAAGGACAGGCATGGTTTAACAGGGCAGTATATTTCTGTTGAAAATAACAACAGCCTTCCTCACAGGATTAATGGTGATAATTTTAAACTTGAGGAAGCCGGATTTTCAAATAAACCGGCTACATCCTCAGAAGTTACCGGGAACAGTTTCAGGATTGTCCTGCGTGACATAGAATGTCATGATGTTGTAAATATTATAAATAATTTTAATCAAATACAAAAATACGGCATACCAAATTATTTTGATGATCAGCGTTTTGGTTCATCAAGGCATGGGAAAGGTTTTATCGGCAAAGAAATATTTCTTGGGAACAGGGAACAGGCTCTCAAACTTTATTTTCAGTATTCAGATTATGACGGCTCAAGGGAAAGAAATTACAGGAAGTTTATTATTGATCATTGGGGTGACTGGAAAACCTGCCTTAAACTAAACAAGGGTATTTATGCGGTTGAAGATTTTGAAAAAATAATCAGGTTCCTTGCGCAGGATGGATATGACAAAGCTTTTAATAAAGCTCTATCATTGATAAACCACAGAATGCTTACATTTATAATATGTGCATACAGGTCTTATCTTTTTAACCTTGTTCTATCAAAATTCATAACAGAATTATGCAGGTCCAATAACCTGTTATTCTCTAATTATCCCTATAAAGCCGGTGAATTTATTTTTTACAGGTCTCTTAATGATAATATCCTGAATAATATTATTAACAAAGAACTTCCTGAACCGGCTTATGATACGGTTATTTCCGATGATATTACCATGAAAATGCTTAATGAAGTACTTGAAGGAGAAGGCTTGAGTTTATCAGAACTGAAAGTAAGACAGATTTATGGTGTTACGGTTCATGGAAAATCAAGGAAGATTATTGTAATTCCTGAAAATATGGAAATTATTTCCGAATCGGATGACGAACTTTACGCAGGAAAGAAAAAGCTTGAAATTAAGTTTGATCTTGCAAAAGCCAGCTATGCTACAATTCTTATAAAAATGCTTGATCTGAAATGACTGATCATTATAAAATGCAGTTATCAATCAACCTGGTTTTACCGAAATATACTGCTAAAGTTATTACATCGCCTTTCCGTACAGATTGCCTTTCCTCAAGGCTTGCAGGATCAACTATTCTGACATAATCAAATCGTGACATCGGGGCTTCATTTGTAACAATTCTTATAATATTTTCACTAATCGTTTTTGCATTTCTTTCTCCGCCGCTGAATAGTGTTTTAGCTGATTTGATGCTTTTATATAGGACAGAGGCGGATGCCCGCTCTTCAGGACTTAGGTACTTGTTCCTCGAACTCATTGCCAGTCCGTCCATTTCTCTTATTATGGGCAGTACCCTGATGTTGACATTGATATTCAAATCGCAAACCATTTTTTTTATGATAATTGACTGCTGATAATCTTTCTGGCCGAAGTATGCGCTGTCAGGCATGGTGATATTGAATAGTTTAAGAACTACTGTTGTTACACCCTTGAAATGCCCTGGTCTTGTTATTCCGCAAAGATGGTTGGGGAGGCTGGTTTCTTCAACAAAGGTCTCATACCCTAATGGGTACATCTCAGCAGCAGACGGAAAAAACAGGAAGCTGTTCCCTTCATTTTCAAGCATGCGGCTGTCACTTTCGAATGTCCTTGGATATTTGGAAAAGTCTTCATTCGGGCCGAACTGGGTCGGATTTACGAATATGCTTGTAATAATAATATCATTTTCATTATGAGCTGTTTTAACCAGGCTTATATGCCCTTCATGCAGGGCGCCCATAGTAGGGACAAATCCGATGGATTTACCGCTTTTTTTTATATCCAGGGAAATATTTTGCATTTCTTTAACAGATTCTATTACTTTCATTATTTATCAAGTCCTTTTTTTCATATGAATAGAGGCTGCCTTAATAAAAGAGATGAAAATCGGCTGGGGCTCAATTGGGGATGACTTGAATTCGGGGTGGAACTGGCACCCGAGAAACCAGGGGTGATTCTGTAATTCTATCATTTCAACCAGGCCGCTTTCAGATATGGCGCTGATTGCCAGCCCGCCCTTTTCAAGAACTTCTGTGTAATCAGGATTAACTTCATAACGATGGCGGTGGCGTTCGTCAATCTCATCCTTTTGATATATTGTATGGGCAAGGGTACCTTTCTTTAATTTTGATTTGGACGATCCTTTTCTCATGGTTCCGCCCATATATTTTATACCCTTAAGGTTTGCAAGCAATTCGATTGTTGGGAAATCCGTGGTCGGTTCAAACTCCCTGGAGTGCGCCCCAGTAATTCCGCAAATATTCCTGGCGTATTCAATAACCATGCATTGCAGCCCAAGACATATTCCGAATATGGGTATATTGTTCTCACGCGCATACTTTATAGCCTTGATTTTTCCTTCAATCCCGCGGTTCCCAAACCCCCCGGGGATAAGGATCCCATCAATTTTATCGGATATCAGGCCGCAGTATCCCGCAAATTTGGTAATTTCTTTTAAACGGTTCCTGTTCTGTTCGCTTATATTATCACATAAATAAAAGAAGCTGTTAGCAGGGTCTTTTTCATATATTTTATTTACAAATTCTAAATCAGATTCATTATTCAGTTTTTCAAGGAAATTTTTCCTGAAGCTTTCTTCATGAGCCTTTTTCAGCAAACCTTCTTCAAATATTTCAGACTCGAAAATTTCCGAATCAACTTTCCTGATATTAACTTTTACCTTGTTGGCTATTCCTCCATGCTCTAAAGCTGCGTCTACGCTTTTATAAGTGTCATCGAGATTTACATATTTACCAACCAGCGCGATATTCACAGTTTCTGTTGAATTGTTCAGAATATCCACCATTTTAATCCATTTGGACAGGTCCTGCTTCTTCCCGGTGATCCCAAGCTCATCAAGAATTATCTGATCGGCTTTCTGCTGGTGAAAAACCAGCGGGACTTCATATATGTTTTTTAAATCTATAGCTGAAATAATATGATTTTCATCTATATTGCAGAATAATGCCATTTTGTTTTTTACTGAGTTGGGGAGCATCACTTCGCAGCGGCAGAAAAGAAAGTCAGGCTGTATGCCAAGAGACATGAGTTCTTTTACTGAATGCTGGGTCGGTTTTGTCTTAAGTTCTCCTGATCCTGTTATTGATGGAACAAGGGTCAGATGGACGAACCTGACATTGTTCTTTCCTTCTTCAATGACAAATTGCCTGACAGCTTCGATGAAAGGAAGCCCCTCGATATCACCAACAGTTCCGCCAAGTTCTACGATGATAATATCAGAATCATGGCCTTCATCCACTATTCTTATGCGTCTTTTTATTTCATCGGTGATGTGAGGTATGACCTGTACTGTTTCACCCAGGTAATCGCCCCTTCTTTCCGAATCTATGACTGTCTGGTAAACCTGGCCGGTTGTAAGGTTGCTCAATTTAGATGTTTCAACCCTGACAAATCTTTCATAATTCCCGAGATCAAGATCCGTCTCGGCGCCGTCATTTGTTACGAAAACCTCACCGTGCTGGTATGGGCTCATCGTACCGGCGTCAACATTAAGATAAGGGTCAATTTTCATCATGTTTATTTTAAAACCGGCGGATTTAAGAAGCATTCCTATAGAAGCCGCTGTAATTCCCTTCCCAAGCGAAGAACATACACCGCCGGTAACAAATATATATTTTTTATTCATAAAGAAAAAACCTCCTTAAAGCTTTGAAAACTTTATGTCGAAATGATATTAATAAAGTCCTTATATTATACCTAAAACTTGCTTTTACCGCAAAAAGACTTTATTTTAATTCTTATATAAAATAATTAGTATATTTATTTATCTTATTAACCTATCCCTGGTTTTCCGGGGTAAAAGGCGAATTTACTTAAATAAAAGATATTTAGAAGTTTTTATACCCGTTAATATTATTAAAACATCTGCATATGGAGATATGATGATATTTCAATTTTCAATAAAGTGCCAGGAAGACCAGGTGTTGGGATTTGAAAAGGAATTGATGGATATATTGACAAGATTAATAGATAACCAGGTTCTGGATGTATATGAGATCCATTTTTGTGTTCATGAAGCAATATTAAATATTATTCAGCATACATATAAATGGGATTTAAACAAACCTCTTGATATAAGGCTTGATATAAATGACAAAAACGGCACATTTTTGCTGGAAGTATATATCAGGGATTATGGGGAGCCTGTAAAAGCGGTAATTAAGCCCCCAAGTAAAGTAGGGTCTTTTCAGCTGCGTAAAAGAGGCCTTTATATGGTAGGAAAAATAATGGATGAGTTTTATATCGAGCCTCTTGAAAGAACAGGGAATAAAACATATATGAGAAAGCAGTTTATTTTACTTGACCCTAAAATTGTAAACTGAATAAGGAGCTGTCTTTTGGAAACCAAACTTGAAGTAAAAATAAATATTATTCAGGATATTGTAGCGGAAATTATTGTCAAAGGCGATTTAACCGTTTTTATACAGGAATTCGAACTGTTGAACAAGGAATTGTTAGCATACACAAAGCTTGGCGTTTATAGATTTATACTTAACCTCAATGAATGTAATTACATTGATTCATCAGGGATAGGTCTGATTATGAGGCTGGCCGCAAATGCTTCAAAGCAGTCATCATTAATCTGTATGATATGTGACAGGCCGCCGATATTGAAAATTCTTGCCGTATCCAATATAGATAAAATATTACATTTTGTTTCAGACTCTGCAGAAGGACTGAAATATTATAATATAAAATAGGCCCGTCAAAAGTAAAGTTCAAAGTAACCTAAATTAATCCGTAAAATTACCGAAAAATAACTGTTATCTTTCATTAAAAATGAATAATGATTGGTGATCATATATTGTAATTTGTTATAAAATAGCATTCTGAGGGGTTAAATAGTGAACAGAATAAATAAAATATGCATAATAATATTATCATCGGTATTTATATCACACTATCTATATAGCCTGCAGGCATTTGGCAGCATAGGGAGCTTCGTTGTTACAAATAGCGGTTGGAAAGTCTTCGACAGTGAAAATTTTTCCCAGGTCAATGAAAACAATCAGACATTTTACAGGCTTAATGAAAATTCTGTAACCAGGGATTCCGCATCAGACCTGATAATGGACTTTGAAGGGCCGCTCTCGGATATACAGAATTATAAACTGGAATATAATAATTTTATATTGAATAAATATGAAAAAGCGTTTGGTAATTATTCCGGTAAGTTCTTTTCTGCGAATAATTTTATAACCCTTCTTCCAAAATCAACCTCTATGTTCTATCCCGGGAACAAGCTCGGCAGTTTTACAATATCATTCTGGCTATATTTGTATAAGGATTACGATAATCAATATATAGTTAAGTATGACGGCAATAATCTTTCCGATGAAAGTGACAGTAAAATATACGGATTATCGGTCTATATAAAAGATAAAAAAGTTGTTTATGACTTCAATAATTTCTTTTATTCTGAAGATAATGAAGCTCATTCCTTTACAATCACTGAAGATAATAACGTAAATCTCGATAAATGGGAACATCATGCGGTAACTTTTGATATAAAGAATGGACAGCTGACTTCATATAAGGACGGCATAGAACAGCAGGTTGAATGGGTTACAGCGGATAATAATCCCCGGTCCGCTATACTTAATCCGGTAATCAATGAGAAACTTGGCACAACCATGGTTATCGGTAAAAATGCAGTTTTCTCTCTGGATAATTTAGTTATATCAGGGGATCCGGTTCATGACTTTTATTTAAAGAAATATAATAATAAAAATTCATACATTGTAACAGATGTTTATAAGATTTCCGACAATCTTACGACATTAAAAAAAATATCATTTGATTTTGAACAGCCTGATTATTCTTTTGTTAAGCTTGCGTATAGAATTTCCGACTCATATTTTACTCCTGATAATAACCAGATTAAATGGATATATATCCAGAATAATATAGACCGGTTTCCAGGCGATTACCAGGACGGTAAATATTTACAATTTAAGATATTGGCTTATCCTTATATTGATATGGATAAACCGGTTACAGTAAAATCAATAACAGTGGACCATAGCATTGATCCCATGCCTTATATGCCTACTCTGCTGGCAATTACGCCCATGGATAGCAAAATAAAGGTGTCCTGGGTTCCTTCGCCCGATGAGAATATTAAGGGTTATGAAATTTATTACGGGAACCATGCCGCTGAGTACCTTTCAGAAGATGCGGTCGAAGGTAAATCCCCGATTTTTGTTCCGGCTACCAATATTGATAAGCTACAGGCAATGGATTATACAATGAGCGGACTGGTTAACGAAAAGCCTTATTTTGTAGCGGTAAGGGCCCTGGATAACAGGGGCAACCTGAGCCCTTATTCAAAGGAATTTTATGCGCGTCCAAGTACTGTTTATAATGACAGTAATTACAGTGTGGGAAGATAAACGGCATTATTGAGTAATTTCAGTCCCTATGCCAGCGTCTGTAAGCAATTCCAGTAATATAGAGTGCTCGACTCTTCCGTCTATTATTTGAACCTTTTCAACACCTTTTTTTACTGCTTTGATCGCCGAATCTATTTTCGGAAGCATGCCTTTTGTAATTATGCCTTCTTTTTTCAATTTCTCAATGTCAAGTTCATTTATGCTTGGTATGAATGTATTATCATCTTTTATATCACGGTATATTCCCCTGATATCTGTCATATATATGAGTCTGGTTGCTTTTAAGCTTATGGCTATTTCACCGGCTGCGTTATCCGCGTTAATATTATAGGTTTTTCCATCTTCACCAAGGGCCACCGGCGAGATAACAGGAATATAATTGTCCCTTATTAATGACAGGAGTAACCCGGCATTTATTTTCTTTATTGTGCCGACCTGGCCAAGGTCAAGATTTTTATCGGATTTTGATGTTTTCTTTTCCGCTATTATGAGGCTGCTGTCCTTTCCTGATATGCCGACAGCGTTCCCGCCGTTTATGTTAATCATGGCAGTAATGTCTTTATTGATAAGCCCGCTAAGTATCATTTCAGTAATATCCATCGTTTCATGATCTGTAACCCTTTGGCCTTCGATAAATTCAGGTTTCTTACCAAGCTTTTCCATCATACCGGATATATGGGGGCCGCCGCCATGAACAACGACTATATTCATTCCGATTAATTTTAACAGTACAAGGTCCTTAATGACCTTATCCTTAAGTTCGCCGTTTTCCATAGCATTGCCGCCATACTTGATCACGACGGTTTTTCCGAAAAATTCTTTTATATACGGCAACGCTTCCATTATTACACGCGCTTTTTCGATATATTTCTGCATATATAACACCTCTTTTTTCTATTTTACCGGAAGGCTGATAAGGAAGGCAGTTTATAAAATCAAGCTAATAATTATAAAGTAAATATTGTACCAAGGCAAATGTAATTATAAGTTATATTTTTATTGACTGGAATAATTAGAGATAAACTTTCATGCATATGCTGGATATTAATATTATAGAATCCCGAGATGAGATTCCGACCGGCCTTCTGCTGCCAGACGATCCTTCTATTGATATGATTGAAAAATATATTAACCTCGGGAGAATATATCTGGCCAAGTAAAATAATAAAACAGCGGGTGTCATTGTTACTCTTATTAAGAATGAAAAAACAATGGTGTTTTTTTCGTAGTCATCCGGTTTATAGCCATAAAGGCCAGAACTCCCGGAGATTCACTATAGTGAAACTCCGGGGATAGGCATATAACATAATTATTATTCCGCGGCAAACTCATATTCGTAAAATAATTTGTAGTTGCTGTCGCCGCCGGAGTTGCCGAAATAGGTTTCCGATTGAAGATAACCTTCAGGGCTGTAAGCCATGAAAACTTTTGATTCCTGGGTTTTATGGTTCCCCTGGTACATTTCCCTTTCTTCACGGACCAGGCGGTCTTCCCTGTCATATTCCCTTATTATTGAAACCCCGTCGCTTGTAACTTTTTCAGTTCTTGAAAGTCCTTCTTCACCATTATAGGAACAGAACATTTCCTCAAGCGAGTTTCCATTACTGTAAGATTTCTGTTTAATAAGCCTTCCGGAAATATCGTACTCAAATTCCATGTTGATTTTATCGCCTTCTGTAAACGACTGGAACCGCATCAATAAATTATTATTATCATATTCCCAGGTTTTAGTTGATCTTATTGAACCCGTATCGTCAAGAATTTCCTGTTTTGTTATTTTTCCTTCGCTGTTATATTCATAATTTTCGGTCTCAAAAGCTTCCTGCGAATCCTCATTATCAAATTTCTTAATGCTGACGGCTTTGCCGCTGATATTGTCATAAGAGGTTATTATTTTGTTATTGCTCCCGTCATTAAAAAATTCCCTGTCAATCTTTTGCGATCCGGCATCGTCATATTCGACCTTGCCGGCTGTTGATATATTTTCCAGCGGATAACTTTCATTCCTGGAAATGATCCGTCCTTTTGAGTCATATTCAACATTAAGAACATGGATAATTTTTCCGTTTTTTTCATATTCGGTTAAAAGCCTTTTACTGCCGTTGTTTTCCCAGGTTTCCAGTTTAATGAGCAAAGGCTGCGAATCCTTTATTTCCCTGAAAACTTTAATTTTATTTATTCTCATCAAATAACCCCTGAAAAAACCAATCAGGCTTTTTTATTTTCTGTGGCGGGGCAGGACGCGCATGCCGGATTTTCCGCGCTCTTGTTTTCGCATTTCGCCGGTTCATTCCTGTAATCGGTTTTATAAAAACCGGTCCCCTTGAATATTATTCCGGCACCTCCGCCGATAAGCCTTTTTAGCCGGCCGCCGCATTTATCGCATGTTGAAAGCGCTTCATCCTTCATGCTTTGAAAAACTTCTGTGGCATCACCGCATGCCTGGCAGATATAGTCGTAATGTGGCATAAATAAATCTCCTGTTGTTTATGTTTAAATGTGGCCTTTAATTCTTTGAACAGCTTCTGTTATATCATCACGGCTCCCAAAAGAAGAAAGCCGCATGTAACCTTCACCGCATTTTCCGAACCCTGCCCCCGGAGTTCCTATTACCTGGCATTCATTAAGAAGATGATCAAAAAATCCCCATGAATCAAATTCTTCAGGCACCTTGAACCAGATGTAAGGAGAATTTATTCCCCCGGAGTAATCAAGTCCGAGCGATTTAATTCCGTCCGCAATAATTTTAGCATTACCCAGGTAATAATTAATTGTTTCCCCGGTTTCCAGTTTGCCTTCGGGTGTGAAAGCGTAGTAAGCGCCTTTTTGAATTAAGTACGCTGTTCCATTGAACTTTGTGGACTGCCTTCGAAGCCATAGTTTGCCGGTATGATGCAAATTCCCGGAGGCGTCAGCCAATTTGAGTTCATCCGGGATTATTGTATAGGAACACCTTGTCCCGGTAAATCCGGCTGTCTTAGACAGGCTTCTGAATTCTATGGCAACTTCACGGGAGCCTTCAATTTCAAAAATGCTGTGCGGGATATCTTTATCTTTTATAAAGGCTTCATAAGCAGCGTCAAATAATATTAATGATTTATGCTCCCGGGCGTAACCGACCCATTTTCGCAGAATATCTCTCGTGGCAACCTGCCCCGTCGGATTATTCGGGAAGCACAGGTATATCAGATCAACATCCTTATCGGGAAGGGCCGGAATGAAATTGTTATCAATAGTGCATGAAAGATATGTTATCTTTTCATATCGGCCGTTATTAATTTTACCGGACCTTCCGGCCATTACATTACTGTCTATATAAACCGGGTAAACCGGATCGGTAATAGCAAGCCTGGCGTCAGCGGAAAACAGCTCCTGTATATTCGCGGTGTCTTCCTTTGCCCCTGTAGAAACATATATTTCATCGGGGGATATGCTGACACCCCTGGACTTGAAGTCCGACTTGCTTATTATTTCCCTCAAAAAAGCATAGCCTTCATAAGGCGAGTACCCTTTAAACGTTTCTTTCCTGCCCATGTCTTCAACGCCTTCTTTTAAACCATTTAATATTGAAGGCGCCAGGGGCTCGGTAACATCTCCTATCCCGAGGCGAAGCACTTTTTTATCAGGATGCCTGCCCTTGTACTCCTTGACCCTTTTGTCCACTTCGGCGAAAAGATAATTCCCCTGAAGGTTATTGAAGTTTTCATTGATCTTAATCATTGTAAAAACCCCTTTTTATATTTTATGGTTGCCTGGTGATTTTAGCACAGCTAATACTATATTGATGCGATTTGTTTAAAAACACGCGCTTAGCGCCCATCACCCGCATCGGTTCCCGGTCATCGAGCGAGGCCGAGACGACCTGTCTTATGATGCAACCTTGTTGAAAATTTTATAAATGTTTTCAAGTTCTTCGCTTGAAAAGTAGTGGATTTCAATTTTGCCCTTTTTTTGGGTACCCTTTATCTGCACCTTGGCGCCGATAGATTTTATAAAATTTTCCTGAATTGCCTCGATTGAAGGATCTCTTTTCCTGGTTGTTTCACGTGAAACAATCTCTTTTTCTAATGCAGAAAAGTCTTTTGCCTGTTTTTCAGCCTCACGCACAGATAAGCCGTTTTCAATGATAAAGTTAGTAAAATTTATCATCTTGTCTATATCTTCTATCGTTAATATTGCCCTGGCATGGCCTTCCGATATGGATCCATCCGATATTTTGTTCCTTATAAATTCGGGCAGCTTTAATAAACGCAGTGTGTTGGCTATAGTGGACCTGTTCTTGCCTATTTTCTTTGCGAGTTCATCCTGGTTGATTGACAATCTTTCCATTATTTCCTTGTAAGCCTTTGCCTGTTCAATGGAATTCAGGTCCTGCCTTTGTATATTTTCAATCAGCGCGATTTCAAGGCGGTCTTCGTCTGAAAAATCCTTGATAATTGCCGGAATTTCATCCAGCCCGGCAATTTTTGAGGCCCGCCATCTTCTTTCACCGGCCACCAGTTCGTATCGTCCGTCACCAAGATTGCTGACGATCACAGGCTGTATGACTCCCTTTTCCCTTATGGAGTCAGCAAGCTCGTTGAGTGCGTCGGTGTCAAAAACTGTTCTTGGCTGGTAGCGGTTTGGAATAATATTTTCAATTTTAATGTTATCTATCTGTCCATTAGCCGGAATTTCAAATTCATTTTCGCCAACCAGCGACATCATCCCCCTGCCGAGGCCATGTTTCATATAGAACCTCTTGATTTGGTAATAAATTCCTTTCCGAAATTCAAATATGCTTCAGCCCCCTGGCTCTTGTAATCATATTCGTAAATCGCGAGACCATGGCTCGGGGCTTCGGAAAGACGTACATTTCTTGGGATAATTGTAGTGTAAACCTTATCCTTAAAATAGTTTTTTACTTCTTCCAGGACCTGTTTTGAAAGGTTTGTCCTTGGATCGTACATTGTTATAAGGACTCCTTCAATGGCAAGTTCTTTGTTCAGGCTGCTCTTTACAAGCTTTATAGCCTTTAATAATTGTGCGAGTCCTTCCATGGCGTAAAATTCGCTTTGCATGGGTATAAGTACGCTGTCTGCCGCCACAAGCCCGTTTAAAGTAAACAGACCGAGAGAAGGCGGTGTGTCGATAAGTATGTAATCGTAAGACCCGTTAATTTCAGACAGTGCTTCTTTTAATATGAATTCTTTTTTATCGGCGTTAATTAATTCGATCTGGGCCCCCACAAGATCGAGGGTAACAGGGACTATGTGAAGGTACTCGTACTTTGTCTTTAAGATAACGTCCTTTATTTTTTTTTGCCCGATAAGGACTTCGTAAATGCCGTTACCCGTCCTGTCCCTGAAATTAATCCCAAGTCCGCTGCATGAGTTTCCCTGCGGGTCAATGTCAATTAAAAGCACTTTCTTCTGTGCGTTAGATAAAAAAGCCGCCAGGTTTACAGTGGTTGTGGTTTTACCCACTCCCCCTTTCTGGTTGGCAATAACAATTATTTTAGACATTATAATCCTCCCCTCCCCCTGTAATGATAGGTATAAATTATATAAGGCAGGGTGTAAAAACTCAAATTTATCGTTCCCCTTGTAATGGGGGTTTGTTGCACACCCGGTAATCAAGATAAACGCCCCATTAACTGTACCGAAGGGCTCTGCTAAACACTAAAAATTAATTACCATTCCGTCGTAACTGGCAAAGGTATTTTTAAAAATCTTTCTGGATGTCGTTTCCGCTTTTTTCCTTGATGATTCGTCTGTATATCTCGCGGCGTCAAAATGTGTAAGTATGAGTTTTTTTGTTCCTGATTCCAATGCGATCCTTGCCGCTGATTCGGGATTCAGATGGGGCCAATCAAGGCTGTTCTCTCCGGGTGTAAATGCGCATTCTGTTATTAAAATATCAGAGCCTGCGGCTATCTTTACGGCATTATCGCAATATCCGGTATCGGGGCAGTAAGCAATTAATTTATCATCGATACTAAGATTTATGCCTGTTGTATCTACGGAGTGTTTCATTTTAAGAGTTTCGGATTTAAATGGAAGTAATCGCCCGTCCCTTGGCAGCTCCATGACTTCCGCTGGAAATGGAAGTTTTGATAATGGTACAGTATATGGTTCTGATAGAAATTTACAGATTTCCTGAGACTGGCCGTTTCCGGTTAACAAAAATAAATTTGTTAATTCCGGATTCTTGTTAAGTGTATGAAGCCCTTCCGTATGATCAAGATGAAAATGGCTTATAAACAGGTAAAGGGGAGTTTTAAAGTCATGATAATTACCGAACTTGGCAAAACCGTTCCCGGCATCAAGAACAATAGAATATTTTGGGGTTTTTATTAATATGCTTATTGTATTACCCGTAATTGAATCATACCATCCGTTTGTTCCCAAAAATATTATGCTGTTCATAAAAGCTCCTGATTTTCAGTGTAGCCGTTTGGCGAATAAATTTGTCTGGGAAATTTGCCGCAGTGATATATTTTTGAATATAATTATATGCCGGCAAAACGTATGGGTCAAGAATTAAGAAGGATTGTTCGTAAAAGGCAAGACTACCTGTTTTTGACATCAGGTCGTAATTAATATATAATAGAAATATGAATATCTAGGGGCATGTATGAATTGGTTGCAGTCAATCGACAAAAATGAACTAAGGAAAGTTTACAGTGAAATAAATGGGGAATATGAAGAATTCAAATCAATGAAATTAAACCTGGATATGACAAGGGGTAAACCATGCGCTGAGCAGTTAAATCTTTCCATGGGGTTGTTTGATTTCAAGGGTAATGACAGTTATATTTCCGGCGGTGGTACTGATTGCAGGAATTACGGTATTATAGACGGGATTAAAGAAGCCCGTGAATTATTCGCTCAAATGCTGGAAGTTTCGCCTGACGAAATAATAATAGGCGGTAATTCAAGTTTGAATCTGATGTACGATACCGTTGTAAAATCATTGATATTAGGGGTGCCTGGAATAAATAAACCATGGGTTTCAAGCGGCCGGGTGAAATTTCTATGCCCCAGCCCCGGCTATGACAGGCATTTTGCCATATGTGAGCAGTTGGGGATCCAAATGATCCCGATCGATATGAACGGGTCAGGCCCTGATATGGACCAGGTTGAAAAATTGGCATCATCCGATGAAAGCATTAAGGGAATTTGGTGTACGCCGAAGTACAGTAACCCGGAAGGTATAACTTATTCTGATAGGGTTGTTGACCGCCTGTCGGCGCTGAAAGCCAAAGCTGAGGATTTCAGGATATTCTGGGATATAGCCTATGTAGTTCATGACCTTACTGAGAAAGGTGAAAAATTAAAAAATATATTACAATCCTGTAAAGATTACGGCAATCCTGACAGGCCATTAATTTTTTCATCGACGTCTAAAATTACTTTCCCCGGAGCCGGTGTTGCGATGGTGGCATCCAGTGAAAAGAATATTAAAGAATTTAAAAAACAGATTTCCATACAGACCATAGGACCTGATAAAATAAATCAGTTAAGGCATGTCCTGTTCTTCAAAAACATGGATAATATCAAAAATCATATGAAAAAACATGCCGCTATACTTAAACCTAAATTTGATCTGGTTCTTGATATACTGGAAAAAAAATTGGGGAATAAAGATATAGCAACATGGACAAAACCAAAAGGCGGTTACTTCATCAGCCTTAACACCCTAAACGGCTGTGCCTCAAAAGTAGTTGCCAAAGCGGCGCAGGCGGGCTTGGTAATGACCAAGGCCGGGGCCACGTACCCTTACGGGAAAGATCCGCTAGACAGAAATATACGTATAGCTCCCACATTCCCATCCCTGGATGAGCTGAAAAAAGCCATGGATCTTTTATGTGTCTGTGTTCTGGCGGTATCTATCGAACAAATTATAAGTTAAGGGCGCTTCTGAAAACCGCCTTTTTAATAGCCTGAAGGCCGCATAGGCGGCAGGGAAGAACCTATTGGTCAGTTTATATATAATAAGCGTTTTCAAAATGTTGAAAATAAAGTAGTAATAATGACTGTCCTTAACATTGATTGCGGCTTTTTTTTTCAAATTATCAAAATTATTGTATAATTATACCGGGTTCTTTATAGTCCGTTTGTCATTTTAACCCTGTAATATTTTAATCTAAGATTATTACTGGAGGCTTTTTTGTGGCTCTGATTGTTCAAAAGTTTGGGGGGACATCTGTCGGGGATGTGGATAGAATAAAAAATGTTGCGCAAAAGGTGATAGCGACTAAAAATTCCGGCAACGATGTTGTTGTTGTGGTATCTGCAATGAGCGGAGCTACGGATAACCTGATTAAAATGGGCAAGCTTGTTGCGGCAAATCCGTCGAAAAGAGAAATGGATATGCTGGTATCTACCGGGGAAGAAGTTACAATCGCGCTTCTTTCAATAGCTATTAACGACCTGGGGGTCGATGCTATTTCATACAATGCCATGCAGGTCGGGATCAGGACAACCTCTGATTTTACCAAGGCCAAGATTCTGGATATCAATACTGATAAAGTCAGGGCAAGCCTTAAAGAAGGTAAGATTGTTGTTATTGCAGGTTTCCAGGGAATTGATGAAAATATGAATATGACTACCCTTGGCCGGGGAGGGTCAGATACAACGGCCGTTGCCGTGGCTGCCGCGTTAACTGCCGACAGGTGCGATATATATACTGATGTCGACGGCGTGTATACAGCAGATCCCAGGATTGTTAAAAATGCCAGGAAGCTGGATAAAATAACGCACGATGAAATGCTTGAACTTGCTTCCATGGGGGCCAAGGTCCTTCATGACAGGTCTGTTATATTTGCGATGAAATATGGGGTCCCCCTGAGGGTGGTATCAACATTTATTGAAAACGAAGGTACGATTGTTGTTAAGGAGAATGATGATATGGAAGACTTGGTAATAACCGGGATAGCAAAAAAAACCGATGAAACAAGGATTGATATATTCGGCATACCTGACCAGCCCGGAGTGGCCGCCAGGATATTCAAGGAGCTTGGCGACAATAAGATTAATGTCAATATGATTGTACAGAGCGTCGGAAGGGATGGTTTAAGCCAGATATCTTTCACGGTCCTATCAACAGAGATTAATGATGCGCGAAACATAATGGAAAGGCTTAAATCGGAATTAAAGGCCGGCGGAACATCATATGATGATAAGATAGCCATTGTTTCTGTTGTCGGGATTGGAATGAAATCAAATTCGGGAGTGGCCGCAGCGGTTTTTGACGAACTTGCTAAGAATAAAATCAATATAGAGATGATATCGACATCAGAGATTAAAATATCGGTGGTAATTATTAAAGATCATGCCGATGATGCTGTAAGGGCAATTCATAAAAGGTTTTTTGAAAAATAAATATAAGTATATTTACAATAAAAGGGGCCGTCGTTTTATGACAGCCCCTTTTTTTATTCAGCATAATTTTTTTATTTGGTAAGTTCACCGTAAAGATAAGATTGTGAACCCATCGATATGCTTATTGCAATAAGATAAACAATAATGCCAATAATAATACCCAGAACAGGAAGTATCTTATAGAATATCCATGTTATCAATACGACGCCTACCATAAGTATAATACCTAACAATAAATAACCGAAAAATATTGTCCATTTATGGCCATATGTGGCTTCATTACTTTTTGTTATGGCTTCAAGGGGATTAAGGCCCTTATCAACACATAACAGTATGGCAAAGCCCCATGCAATGGACAGTATTATTCCCGGTATGTAAAGGAATAAGAAGGCCATGAAAACACCCAAAACTACAAATGCTATTGTGAGGAAAAATTCTCCCATTCTTTTCCTGTTCTCGGATTTAAAAATCTCACCGATCATTATGGGTTCCCCGCGGCCCATCTTTGCAACAATTAGAGTGATGCCAATAGTAGTTCCAATGTTAAGGTAGGGTATCCAGATCGTAATGAACCAGAGAAGGATATTAACGACTACAGGGAGCAGGTTTTTAAAACCTCTTTCAAAACCGGCACCTATAATGCCGCCAACTGAAATTTTTGACATAACAGCCTCCTGAATTTTTTAAATTTATTATAAAACAAAATAATATTTAAGCAATATATAATTAAAAAATTGATTTATTTTTTATATGGAATTAAACTCAATTTCGTGATTATAATGTTAATGTATTTATTAATAAAATTTTTAGGAGGTTGGTTATGAGTTTCCCAGTCAATATCAGTGCGAAAAATCCTGAAAAGCTTTCCAGAGGGTTATTAATTCTCAGGTTACTCTTCGGCGGTATTTATGTTGGTATACCTCACTATTTTCTCCTTTTTTTCCGCCTCATAGCGGCAATGGTTGTTCAGTTTATCGCTTTCTGGGCTGTCCTGTTTACCGGGAAGTACCCCAAGGGAATGTTTGAGTTTGTTTTTGGAACCTACAGGTGGGCTATGAATGTGTCTGCATATCTGTCTTTTCTTACAGATGTTTATCCGCCCTTTTCAGGCAAGGAATCGATTGAGTATCCTGTAAAAAGTACTATTGAATATCCTGAAAAATTATCAAGGGGTTTATTAATAGTAAGGTTACTTTTCAGCGGTATATATGTAATGATTCCTCATGGGATTCTTCTGTTCTTCAGGCTCATAGCTACAATGGTTGTCAGTTTTATAGCATGGTTTGCTGTTCTCTTTACTGGCAAATATCCGGAAAGTATGTATAATTTTGTTTTTGGCACATTCCGCTGGTGCATAAGACTTTATGGTTATTTGGGCTTTATGACAGATAAATATCCTCCGTTTTCAGGAAAAGAATAGAACCATAAACGGATTACAAGGGGTGCTTTTACAGGCACCCCTTTTTTATTTATTGTTGAAATTATCATGCCTGTACTTTATTACATTCACTTTTTCCATTGTAATAAATCCGTCTGTTACAGCCTCATCTATAAATGGAAGGATCTTGTTAATATTATCTTCAACATCGACGATCTCAATGATGATGGGCAGGTTATTTGAAATATCCAGCAGATTGGCAGAATGAATATGGCTGTCGGCGCCATAACCTACAATGCCCCGGATTACAGTTGCTCCGGCCAGGCGCATTTCCTTTGCTTTAAGCACGATAACTTCATATAAAGTTTTACCATGGTATCTGGTTGATTCACTTATAAATATCCTCAGCAGTATATCGTTTTCAATAAACTTCATAAGCTTCCCCTTCTTATTAGCATCAGGATCCATCTGGCTGTTATGACACCTCCCAGTACAAGGGCAAGGCCGATTATATTATTAAACAATATATTTGTAAAAGCGATCCTGTATTCACCGTTCTGGAACAGGCGGACTGTTTCCAGGCCGAATGATGAAAATGTAGTAAAACCCCCGAAAAATCCCGTAAAAATAAAAAGCCTCAGCTCCGGCGTAATAACAAAATTCTGGAATAGCTCAAAGAGCAGGCCTATGAAAAAACAGCCGGAAATATTTACTATGAGAGTCCCCAATGGAAATTGTCCGGGTGCGCTTTGTGATGCGAAGGTTGAAAGCATGTAACGGGCCGCGGAGCCTATGCCTCCCCCTATTAGAACCGCTAAAATGTTCATATTGATGATTACCCCTGTAATTGTTTAATAGCACGGGTTAACCTGTCTACATCATGTTTGCTATGCATTATAGAAAGGTAACCGATATTGCCTTTAAGATAAATGCCGTACTTGAGAAGCTCCGAAGGTTTAACAATTGAGTCTATCTTAAAGATGTTTCTGTTTTGGTGCGTAACCCCCGGGGAATTTATATTAACAATAAATTCTCCATATGATATTTCACTGTTGTATAATTTCATGGTTTCGTAAATTACTGAAGATTGAAATTGTGATAAAGAATCACCAGGGATATCCATGCCGGACATTAGAACTGCCGAATCCATTCCATTGGATATATTGAAACTGCTGAGCAGTAACAAACATTCAGGAGGGGTTTTAATAAATCCGGGAGATAGCCTGAAAGCTGTCCTGCTTTCATACGAGCATATAACGCCCGATTTGAAATGACTGTAGTTAATTTCCGACAGATCGCCGTCAAAATCAATCGGTTCGAGAAATAAAAGGTCATACCGGGATGATTTATCAGCTATAGAAATATCGATAAAAGGAAAATATTGCTTCAATTTATCTAAAAGAAAACTGCTGCTTGCGCCGATAGTTTTTGGATTAATAAAATTGACAATGCGGATTAATGCGGAAAGTTCAGATTGGAAAAATGAAATATTTTTAAAACTGTTCAATCCTCTGAATATTGATTCAAGTTTCAAGTTAAATTTGTTGTAGCCTGTCCATGAAAAACCGTATGATATGGAATTTTTAATCATTGGAGTGAGATGCGAACTGGCATGGCCGAGAATAACAGCACCGTTATTCAAATAAAAATCAGCATACTTATTGCCGTCGAGGTCGTAAAGGTACTGTTCTTTGCCTTTTTTTATAACAATATGACAATCTTTTTCGTATGATTTTGCGAGTAAACTATTTATATGGCGGCCAGACGTTATTGTTGAATATTTTTCCGGTTCGGGGAAATCGGACATTTAATTATCTCCAGAATAATTAAAAACAGCCGCCGCGTCTAAAGACGGGCGGCTGTTTAATAATATTTGATTATAAATTACCTTGCGTATTCCACAACCCTGGTTTCCCTGATAAGGGTAACCTTGATCTGCCCGGGATATTTCATTTCGTTTTCTATCTTTTTTGCAATATCCTTAACCAGGACATTGGCCATCTCGTCGTTTACAATGCTGCTGGTAACAAACACCCTTACTTCTCTTCCCGCCTGGATTGAATAAGCTTTCTCTATGCCGGTAAATGATGTCGCTATCGATTCAAGGTTCTGAAGCCTTTTAAGGTAGTCTTCAAAAGACTCCCTTCTTGCTCCCGGCCTCGATGCGGAAATGGCGTCCGCGGCCATGACAATTGAGGCTTCGATATATTTGGCCTCGGTTTCACCGTGGTGTGAGGCTATGGCATTGACAATATTGTCAGGCATCCCGAACTTATGGGCCACTTCGGCCCCAACCGCGGAATGCACACCTTCTCCGGTTGTTTTTATGCCCTTGCCGATATCATGCAGAAGGCCTGCTATCTTTGCCTGGTCGATGTTTGTCCTCAATTCCCCGGCGATCATACCGGAAATGTTGGATACTTCTATGGCATGGTTATAAACGTTCTGTCCATAGCTTGTCCTGTACTTGAGCCTGCCGATGTAAGGATAGAGTTCCCTTGGAAGATTGACTTTCAATTCGATGCATGCCTGTTTTCCAAGTTCCATTATTCCTATCGCAAGATCTTTTTCCACCCTGATCGTAATCTCTTCGATGCGGGCCGGGTGAATTCTTCCATCAAGAATGAGTTTTTCCAAAGATTGTTTTGCGACTTCCCTTCTGTATGGGTCAAACGATGAGATAACAACAACTTCAGGAGTATCGTCAATGATCAGGTCGACACCGGCTATGGATTCGAATGCCCTGATATTCCTTCCTTCCCTGCCGATAATGCGGCCTTTCATTTCATCATTGGGCAGCGTAACTGTTGAAATTGTCCTTTCAGCCGTAACCTCGGCGGCGTTTCTCTGAATTGCCGAGACAATTATCTCTCTTGCTTTTACTTCACCCTGGTCACGGGCTTCATCCTCGATTTTCTTTACAATTGATATCGAATCTTTTTTTGCCTCTTCGATCATTTCGTTTATCAATTGCTGTTTGGCTTCCTGAACTGTCATCTGTGCGACCCTTTCCAGTTCACGCAGATGCTTTTCATGGGCTTTTTTCAATTCCTCTGAAAGTCTTTTGAATTCTTTTTCTTCGGTTTCAAGTTCTCTTTCTTTTCTGTCAAGGGCTTCCACTCTCTTATCAAGTGCGTCTTCCTTCTGAACCAAACGCTTTTGAGATTGCTGGATATCAACGGTTCTTTCCCTGAATTCCTTTTCAAGCTGTCTTCTTTCTTCAATAATCTTATCTTTTGCCTCTAGAAGGAGCTCTTTTTTCCTTGTTTCAGCCTCTTTGACCGCATTATCAACAATCTGCTTGACTTTTTCTTCCGCAGAATTTAACCGGTATTTCGCAATTACATATCTTGAAAAATACCCTATTATGATTCCGATTAATAAAAGAGCGGGGAGCCAGTAAACACCTACATTATACATATAGTTCCCCTTTCACAATGATAGCAAATTTTACACACTATAATTTAAAATCAATTTCAATAACTGTCAAGAATTTTTTCAGTAACTGTATATTTTCACTGCTTATAAGTGCCCTGTAAATAAATAAAACCCCGGCAATTACCGGGGTTTTATGCATTCTTATGCATTATTTATCCAAACAATATTCTATCTTTTCAGGCTGGATGCGGTGGCAAGCATTGAATCACTTGTCTGAATTGAGCGTGAATTAAATTCATAAGCCCTTTGGGCAACGATCATGTCTACCATTTCCTGGACGGCATTTACATTGGACATTTCAAGAAAACTCTGCTGGATCTGGCCGTATCCTGCCAGGGATGGTGTGCCTGGAGTAGCAGGTCCCGACGCGGGGCTTTCCTTGACAAAATTTTCCCCTATGTTTGTAAGGCCTGCCGGATTGATAAATCTGTAAAGATTGATATTACCCACCTGCTGATCTTCATCGCTTCCGGCTACTCTGACAGTTACGGCGCCTTCCTTGGATATTGTCAGGCTGTTATAATCAAAATTTTCAGGAAGGACAATCGGAGGCACAAGCCTGTAGCCCTGGGATGTAACAAGTTCCCTGTTGCTGTCTATTTTAAAGGACCCGTCCCTGGTATAACCCTGTGTACCGTCTGAAAGTGTGACGCCGTAGAATCCTTCTCCTTCGATGGCCAGGTCAGTTTTATTTCCTGTATTCTGCAGGCTTCCCTGCCCGTAATCCTTCTGGGTTCCGGAGGGCATAACCCCAAGGCCGACCTGAATTCCTATCGGGTACTGGCTTACCTCGGATGAAGGAGTCCCGGCAAGTCTTTGAGTCTGGTAAAGAAGGTCTTCAAATTCAGCCCTTGATTTTTTAAAACCTGTTGTGTTTACGTTGGCAAGGTTATTTGCAATGGTATCAATATGAAACTGTTCGCCGATCATACCCGAAGCTGCTGTCCAAAGTGCTGGCATCATAAATTATCCTCCGAAAGGTAGTTCCTATAATTATAATCGGAAGAAAAAATGTTTTAGTTAGGAAATTACCAGCCTTTTTCCCATTTCAAAAGCGGAACTGCAGTCTTCAGGAAAATTATTTTTTCGTACCTCAGCCTTTTTTTTCTCATCAAACCTGTCCGAAACGTATTTTGAATAATCATCAAACTGGTATGTGTCATAACTGTGAAGCAGTTCGATAGGTCCTATGCGTTTTGAAATGGTTTTTTCAATTACCCCAAGGTGTTTATCCATGCCTATTTCTTTCATTAAATTATCATCAATATTCATTGTGTAAATAAATCCTGTTTTTAGTTCTTTACCGAATAATTTAACAGGCTGTTTAGTATAAGCCGTATACTGGAAAAGAAATCTTTCGAGAAATGAACGCATTTCGCCTGAAACGGAGCTGAAATATATTGGGGATCCGAGCAAAAGCGCGTCAGAATTCTCAATTTTATCAAAAACAGGCAGCAGATCGTCCCTTACCGAACATTTTCCATAATTTTTCCCGTTTTTCAATTTGCAGTTAAAACAGCTTATGCATCCCTTGTAATTAAGGCTGTAAAGGTTTATAAGTTCTGTTTGAGCTCCCGCTGATTGCGCTCCATCAAGGGCTTTTCCCATGAGAATTGCCGTGTTGGCATTTTTCCTGGGGCTGCCGTTAATAGCAATGAGTTTCTTCATAAATCACATCCTTATTAATAATATTCCAGTTATTGCCTGTGTCCGCATGATAAATAAGTCATACCCCTTTCGGACTTTTCATCAATAATTTTCAGACCGCTTCCTTCTATAATATTCTTAACATTTTCATTGAAAAGACGTAATTTCCTATAAGTGCCTGGGACCATTAACCAGCCGCTGTTTTCCTTAATGTTGAAAATATCGGTTACATCAATATATTTATCATGTAGTTCAATAAAAGTTGTCAGAATCAAGTTATCGCTTGAATAAAAAGGAATAAACCTGGATGTCCCTTCAAGATTATTTGTCTGGTCCCTGTAGGATAAAATGAATTTACCGTTTTTAACCAGGCTTTCGGAAACCTTTCCAAGAAGATATGAAATTTCCTCGTATGAGTTCAAATGGGATATAACATCCGTCATGCAGATGATGAGGTCAACCTGCCTGTTGTTTATCAAAGAATCGAATTTCAATATATCATCATTGAAAAGATCAATTTGTAATTGCCCCTTGTTCATTTTTATTTCCTCAAGAAGCACCTTGCTGAGGTCAATTGCAGTAACTTTAAACCCCATTTCAGCAAGCGGTATGGAACAGAACCCGTTCCCCGATCCTAAATCGACAGCATAATCCCCGTTCCCTGCGTTAATGTTAAATTCCTTCATCAGCATGAGAAATTTGGCATAATTGGCTTTCCTTCCGCCATAGACAACGGAATAATATTTAGCGAGTATATTATCATAATGAAGTTCAAAAGAGTACATTTTATCCTCCCTGAATTATAAAATTCCTTTCCAGCCGCTGTAAATGAAGCGTACAAACTCATTCATATGCTTGTTTACCTGGTCCCTGGGAATATTGTTTATTATTAATTGTTCAATGCCCTTCAAATAGAAACAGCATACACACCTTGTAAAAAACCTGCTTATATTCTTATCAGGGGAGTTTTCTTTAACCCATTTATAAAGTATATCTGTGAATTTTTCAACAACATCATCCTTATAATTCTCAAGGCTTGACCCGCCTGATTTAAACAGAAGCAATGTAATGTCCTGCAGATTATTATAAATAAAACTTATAACGGCGCTTATATTCATTGCCTGATTTTCTTCGGTATATACTGATTTGCCTAAAGCCGTCTGTCCTATAGCGGAATCAAAACCTTTTTGTATGGATGCAAGGGTTGGCTCAAGAATGCGGCGGTAAAGTTCATCCTTGTCTTTGAAATAATTGTATAAGTTGCTTTTGGAAGTTCCCGCCAAAGCGCATATTTGCCTTATGCTGGAGCGCTCAAATCCCTTTTGCATGAATTCTTTCCTGGCCGCGTCAATTATTCTCTGCCTGATTTCCGGCTTTACAGTCTGCAATTATTAACTCTCCTCATTTGTACAGGGCTTATCATTAACAAGGTTGGCCTGGTTTCGGCCTGGTTAATTAAAGGACAAAGTCCTCTATTATAATACACGGGTGATATTTGTCAAATTATTATTTTTTTATTTAATGAATTTTATATGGCATGACAGGAATATTATTCGTACAGCATGTAATCGGTTTTATAAGACATGATTTTCTCGGGATGGAAATTTTCAATTAGGTTAAAAACGTTAGACAAAACTTCCTGCACATGGCTTGAGTCTAAAGATACCGAGCATATGGCTATACGAGCCCTGGGGGTTATTTCCTCACCTCCGGTTACGTCAGCTATGCTCACATTGAATTTTTTCCTTACCATGTCTTTTATACTCCGGAGAATATTTCTTCGTTCCTTTATTGTTTCAAGGTATGGTATAGAAAGTTCAACTGTCAAAATGCCTAATGTCATGTTATAAATTACCTTTGTTCAATATGATTTTATCTATTTCTTCATGGATTTTTATGGCGGCTATGCCTTCTTTTTCGGAGATTTTCCTTATATCATCGTATTCGGCTTTTGATTTAATTATCTTTCCATCTATAAGAGCTGACTTGATCCTTACTTTCCCGTACTTTGTAGTAATTTCAGAAAACTCTCTCTCCAGCTCTGTTTTTTCAATTTTATATTTTCTTAATCCGAAGGTTGTTGTTTCCCTTAAAATAGTTTCCTCAATAATTTTAAAATTCTCATTACCGCATAAAACGCTTAATTTAATAGCGGGGCGGTTCTTTTTCATAATTATGGGGGTCAGGAATACATCCAGTGCTCCAGCGGAAAAAAGCCTGTCGATGACGATATCGTAGATTTCAGGATTCATATCATCAATATTGCATTCAATCATATACTGGTTATTTTTAATAATTTTATTATCATCATGAGCCGATATTACACGGAGGACATTGGGTATATCATTATCCCTGTGGCCTATTCCGTAAGCTGTTTTTTCAATAATTAAATTGTCAAATCCCGTAAATTTATTTACCAGGCATTTCAGTATGGCCGCCCCGGTAGGAGTTGTAGTTTCTTTATCCACAGCTCCTGATTTAACAGGGATCCCCCTCAAAATTTCTGTTACGGCCGGGACAGGTACAGGCAGTTTCCCATGCGCACAGTTTACAAATCCTCCGCCTAATTCTACCGGCGAACAGTATATTTTTGATGGTTTAAGCATATCAATGCATATAACGCCGCCGACAACATCGACAATGGAATCTATTGCCCCTATTTCATGGAAATGTATTTTTTCAATATCGGTTCCATGTACCTTTGCTTCGGCCTGGGCTATTATAATAAATATTTTCATGCTTGTTTCTTTTACAAAATCATTTAAGCTGCTTGATTCTATTATGGTCCTTATATCATTGAGGCCTCTATGCTCATGGTGTTCACTATGATCAATAGAAACATTTACCAGGGTCCCGTATATGCCTTTCCTGTTGTCCCTTGAGATCTCAAGTTTATAACCCGCAAGTTTAAGCCTGCCGAGTTCTCTTTCGAGATAGCCTTGATCTACGCCTATGTCAAGAAGGGCCCCGAGGTTCATGTCCCCGCTGATCCCGGAAAAACAGTCGTAATATAATATATCCATAAAAAGCCAGCCTTTAGTTTATATTTTGATTCTAATTATTTTTTCAAGCCAGTTTGCCAGTTTATCAAAACCTTCACCGGTTTTTGAGGATACTTCAAACAAGGGAGCATTATTGTTCAGTGATTTCACGCCGGAATAAAAGAATTCCGAGTTAAAATCAATATACGGCTTAAGATCAATTTTATTAAGGATTATCGCGCTTGCTTTCTGGAAAGGCAGAGGGTACTTGTAGGGCTTATCACTTCCTTCAGGGACTGAACAAACAAGTATCTTTATGTCCTCGCCGATGACATATTCAGCTGGGCAGACGAGGTTCCCTATATTTTCAACAACAAGAAGTCCTCCGTCCGGTAAGTCAATTCTGTCTAAAATAGCATCCATCATCGGGGCATCAATATGGCATATTCCATGTGTGTTAATCTGAAAAGCTTTCACACCAAGGGAAATTAATTTCCTGGTGTCGATATCCGATTCCAGGTCGCCTTCTATAACATATGATTTGATATTTTTGAGACGCTGCAGAATATTTATCAGAACCGATGTTTTACCGGCCCCGGCACCGCCGAGCATATTGATTGTAAAAACATTGTTTTCCAGAAGTCTTTTATGAACTGTTTTTGCAAGCTCCGAGCTGTCATCATATATGTCTTTGTTGATTGGAACTGATTTCCCGGGCATAGGTCCTCCGGCAGACGCAATTATAAAGTTTCTATTTCCATATCTTCTATGTAAAATTCATTCCCTATTTCCGTCATCACTCCCGGTTTTCCGCATTTAGGACAGTCAAATGAAAACCTGGTCCTTTCAAAATAATCCCCGCAGGTTTCGCATTTTAATTTTGGTTTAATATATCTTACTTTAAGCTCGCTTCCGTCAAGCAGGGTGTCTTTTGAATAGATGTTAAAATAATGCTGAAGTGATTCTTCCATGTAACCCGTAGATTCCCCGGCAACTATGTTTATTCTTTGTACTGATATAGCTTTATTTTCCATAGCGCTTTGAGATGCGATTTTTATCAGTGATTCAACAACTGAGCTTTCATGCACCGGTAAAAGCCTCAACGCTTGATGATTTCTCGGCGGCGGTAAAAGTTCCATTGCCGGTGTTTTTCATGAAAAGGCATTTCTTGGGGCATGCTTCGGCGCAGGCTCCGCATGATATACATTTAATCCTGTCAATCTGCCATTTTTTTGCGGCCTTGTCAACATTGATGGCGTCAGTCGGGCATTTCTTCTGGCAAATGCCGCAGTATATGCAAAGTGATATATCGATAGTTATCTTTCCCCTGGATTTTTCAAAAACTTTAGCCGGCTTGTAAGGGTACATAAGGGTGGCAGGCCTGGAAAATAAATTGGAAATTGTTGTTCCGGCTAATCTCAATATTGACATAAAACTACCTCTCCGTACAGCTAATGCATGGATCTATTGTAAGAACTATATTGGGAACATCAGCAATATCGCATCCTTTCATGACATGTAGCATGGGGGCAATATTCGCGAAAGTTGGAGTTCTTACGCGGAATCTTTCAAGGAATTTCGTGCCGTTTCCCTTGACATAATAAAGGACGCATCCTCTCGGCTGTTCCAGTCTCATAAAACTTTCGCCTTTGGGAAAGCCCGTTACCTTGATATCAACCGGACTGTCAGGTATTTTATCGATTGCCTGATTGATTATTCGTACCGACTGGGGAATTTCTTTTACCCTGACCGCGCTTCTGGCGTAGCAGTCCCCGTCATTTTCTGTTATGATATCAAAATCAACTTCATTATAAGCCGCATAACCTGTTTTCCTGATGTCATATGAAATGCCGCTTGCCCTGGCCATAGGGCCGACGCTTGACAGTGAATACGCGTCTTCTTTAGATAAAACCCCTACACCGCACAACCGGTGTTTTACAGAACTGTCATTTAAAAAAGTTTTAGCCAGGGGCTTTACATCTTTTTCAAATTTGTTGATTACTGTTAATATCCTTTTTAAGGTTTCGTTATCTATATCTTTGCGGACTCCGCCGATTTTACAGACATTAAAAATTACCCTGCCGCCAGTGGTTTCTTCAAATATATCAAGAATGATCTCCCTTATTTTCCAGGTCTGCATAAAAAGATTTTCAAATCCGAATGCGTCCGCCGCAAGCCCAAGCCAAAGCAGGTGGCTCTGAAGCCTTGACAGCTCGCTCCATATGACCCTTAGATATTTGGCTCTCGGAGGGACAGGAATATTCATTATTTCTTCAACTGCCTGGCAGTATCCAAGCCCATGTATGAAGCTGCATATTCCGCAAATCCTTTCCGCGACAAAAACCATCTCTGTGAATTCAATTTTTGAAGTCAGAAGTTCCAGGCCCCTGTGTATGTACCCTATTGAAGGAACTGCTTCTATGACTTTTTCATCTTCTACTTTGAGATCCAGATGAATAGGCTCCGGCAACACCGGGTGCTGCGGGCCGAAAGGTATAGTTGTTAGCTTTGACATGATAACCCCTGATTATTTCTCTTCTTTTGGCAGATTAAAAGGGTGAGGCTTGGCAAGTTTGTAAAATTTCCCTTTAAAATCAATAACAATATTTTTTATGTTTAAATTAAAAAGATCATGAAGTTCGTTTTCATACATAAACGCCGGTGTAAAAATATGGCTGATCGATGGAATTTCCAGGCTTTCTTCTATCTGTACCTTATAGTTGAGGAATTCGTAATCTTTTTCAAATGAATAATTCAGCTCAATCAATCCGCTATCCAGCTTTAGTGCGCAAATCTGGAAAAGCCTGTACCCTTTTTTCTTTAAATCTTCAGCTATGCCGGTAATCTCGGTAATTTTTATCTCCATTTTACGCTACCCTGGCCTTTTTCTTTTTAAGTTCCTTGTACTTTGCCTCAAGAACACCGAGGCCTTTTACAACGCCGTCTATTATAGCCTCAGGCCTGGCTGCGCAGCCTGATACGTAAACATCAACCGGAATGACCTTGTCTACTCCGCCTTTAACATTATAGGATTTTGCAAAAACATTCCCGGTTAGGGCGCATATCCCCACTGCCACTACAACCTTAGGATCCGGCATCTGGTTGTACAGGTTTTTCACAACGCTTTCGGATTGGGCGTTTATCCCGCCTGTAATAAGCAATATATCTGCATGCTTGGGGTTCCCGGTGTTGATTATGCCGAATCTTTCAATATCGTACATCGGCGTAAGGCATGCCAGAACCTCTATATCACAGCCGTTGCAGCTTGAACCGTCGTAATGGAATATCCAGGGAGATTTCTTAAAAAAAGACATATTTTAACCTCTTGTAAACATATATAAAATGACAAGATTACCGCATCCCAGCACCAATGCTACAATCCAGGCCGAAGATAGGGCAAGCTGCCATTTGAAACGGGCGTTAGTGTTATCAATAAATATTTCCAGAAGATAAACAAAAAGAACAAGTACAAGGCCCAGGATCAGATTAAAACTGAAGAAAAGATATACAAACCCAAGCAGGAAGATATTTTCATACCAGTGGCTTATTTCTATATAAGCAAGTGTCCTGCCGGAAAAGTCCGTTGTTATCCCTTTAACCAGTTCCTGGTGAGCATGGTGAGAATATGAAAGATCAAAAGGGGACTTCCTTAATTTCATTGTCAGGATATAAAAGAACCCGAGAAATATGCCGGGAAGATAGATAATTAATGGTTTGGTTGATTTAATTATATCATAAAAATGAAAGCTCCCGGTAATTTTAAATATTCCGACAAGGGCTATAAGAACCATAGGCTCGTATGCCATCATAATAAGCAGTTCCCTTTCCGCTCCGATAAAGCTGTAGGGAGAATTTGAGGAATAAGCGCCAAGAACAAAGAAAATCCCCGATAAAGTCAGCACAAAAATAATAAGCAGTATATCGCTTCCGCCGAAGAACAGTACCCCGGTAGCTATCATAAAAATCAGGTGGGTTTTTATATAGGGATTCTGGAAACGGTTTACATAAACCGTATTTTTTGAAAAAAGCTTAAGCACATCGTAAAATGGCTGTAATATGGGAGGACCAACCCTTCTCTGCATACGTGCTGAAATTATCCTGTCTGCTCCGGCCAGAAGCCCTCCGAGAAAGGGGGCAAAAATTATGTATAAAACCGGTAATATAAAAGGGTTTTTAGAAATATAATCTATCATATTAATGACACTCCAAGCATTATTACCACGGCTACAGAGCAGATGATAATGCCGATGGTCATCAGTCTCTTTTCACCGAAAATGTTTTCAAGATAATAATTCTTTATGGTTACCTCGTTAACAGAACCGATTGAGCCTTCATAACTGTTGTTATCCGGTGTTTTATTTCTTCCGCTCATATAAGCGTCGCCGTATATATATCCCTTTTTGTTGTGTTGTATAAAAATAAGGAGGGCAGGTATAACAATGATCATAACAACCATTACCGCCATGATGATAAAATTGCTCCTGTCAAGTCCTGCCGACTGCCCGTAAATTTCTTTAAGGAACGGTTCAACCAGTAGAGTTGAGATAAACGGGAACAGAACACAGGCAGCAACCGTCAGAACTGAATGAACACCTTCCGAAAACCATTCGGAAATGCTTATCTCAGATTCATAATTTTTTAATTTTTTACCGGGTTTATAAACTGATATCAGTTTACCAAGCCATTTAGTCCAGAAGAAAACTGTAACTGAACTGCCGTAGGCAATAAATATTATCAAAATCGGGCTTATAACGGGATTGATGTTAATAAATGCCTCGATCGCCGCCCATTTACTGATCAGCATTCCGAACGGCGCTATAAACATACCGCATATGCCTATAATCATCATGATTGTAAGCCTGGGCATTTTCACAAGCAGGTTGTCCATATCCTCTATGTCCCTGCTGCCAAGCCTGTGTTCAACAGTTCCTACAGAGATAAAGAGGAGAGATTTAGCTATGGCGTGGAATATTATCAGGAAAATGCCCGCCCAAACCGTCTGGTAAGTTCCAACCCCGGCACAGGCTACAATAAGGCCAAGATTTGAGATCGTTGAATAAGCCAGCACACGTTTTGCGTTTCTCTGCGAAACAGCGATAAAAGCCGCTATCAGGAAAGTCAATCCTCCGATTATTGCAACCATGTGCCCGACGACCGTTCCGGACAGCAATGGGGATAAACGTATCAAAAGGTATACTCCGGCTTTTACCATTGTACTTGAATGAAGCAGCGCTGAAGTAGGTGTCGGAGCGACCATGGCCCCGAGAAGCCACTTCGAGAACGGCATCTGCGCGGATTTGGTTATCCCCGCGAAGCACATCAGCGCAACCGGTATGAGAACCAGCGAATTTTTGGTCCCGAGCAGTTTATCAAGTTCAATTATGCCGTTTGCGGAATAAAGGTAAAAAATAGCCCCCGCAAACGCGAGTCCGCCGGCAAGGTTTATGACCAGGGCGAGAAATGCATTGTTAACGGCTTCTTCACTTCCTGAATAACCTATTAGCAGGAAAGAACTTAGAGTCGTTATTTCCCAGAAGAAGAAAAGCCAAAGAAGGTTGTTTGAAAATACCAGACCGAACATCGCGGAAAGAAATACAAATAAAATGAAGAAAAATAGATTGCTTCTGTTTTTTATATCATGATGGTGTTCATGGTAATCCTTCATATAGCCGAGAGAATAAACACATATCAGGCTTCCTATTATGCCGATTATAAGGGCCATTATTATTGATAGCTGGTCGACAAATACGCTTCTTTGTGATATTACCCTGGCCCCGTACATAACTTCAAAAACAGTCATCAGCCCGAACTGGAGAACCACAAATAATGTAGTCAGGAACTTCCTGTTCTTGATGCTGACAAAAACTATAAAAAGAGCAATAAGAAGTTCGATTATGTACATGCCCCTGCTGATCCATTCGTTATCAAGAGTAAAAAATACGGTGTTTGACTTGAAAAAATGCACCAGAAGATAGACGGATGCCGCGCAGATCACCAGACAGGAAATCCAGACTACGGCTTTCCTGAAGGCCTTAAAAGGTATAACCAGAAGAAGTATCGCTGATATAAGGGGCAACCCTGTAAGAAAAAGTATTATTTCCATTGATTGTTCCTGATGGTATAATTTTTATAAAGAAGAATGATTATAATTTATCAGATGAAAACTTTCAACATTTTATTAAATGCCTGTGAATTATGAGGTAATTGTTATTTCATTAAGAATTTATGGTTTCTCTGACAGAAAGCCGTTCTCCTTAATGCGGTTAAGCCCCTTTAAATAATATTCCCTGTTAATCTCGCAGCCCGCAAATTTCCTGCCGCATTTAGCCGCCGCAAGCAAAGTTGTACCGCTTCCGGCAAATGTGTCCAGTACTGTGTCCCCGAGATTTGTATGCTTTTCAATAATCTGAATAGTAATATTCATGGGTTTCTGGCATGGGTGAAGTCGTTTGCCCCCATCGCGATGGATGGCAGAGGTATAAATACCATTATCATATTTGCTGTTAAACACAGGTTTGCCTTCTTTTACCCCCGTAAGGGCTGTTTCCCTGCAGTTTGTAAGGTAATTCACCCTGCTGTTCAGCGGCACCGGGTTTTTTTTTACCCATTCTATGAATCGTATCTGCTTGAAACCCGCCGTCTCCATGAAACACTTGAGGGATTCAAGTTTATAAATATCATACCATATAATGCAAGCCCCGCCTTTTTTCAGAACCCTGAAGTACTCGCTTATTACCGATTTCATTAATTCATTGTGCAGGCCTTCGTCCGGGTTGTCCCAGGGGCCGAAATCCATGCTCAGAGAGAAACGCTTAACCCCCCTTTTTCCCACTGCATGAAACCCTGTTTCACGTGAAATTACGTAAGGAGGGTCCGTAAAAACCAGGTCTATGGAGCCGCTGTCAATATCTTTTAAAAAAGAAACAGCGTCAGTGTTGGCGAATTTATTTATCATTATGTAAAGCGCTCCAATTATCAATATTGAATAATGTTAACATGATGTAATGGTATAGTCAAAAGAGGAAATGTTTTTAATTAAAATAATAGATGGATCTATAAGGTTTCAATTGGCAATATAGTAAAAATTATGATAAAATATTTACCATTATAATAAAGAGGGACAGCTTTATGGGCATTACAGGTTTCCTGGCCGCGTATATAACAGCATTTATAGACAGGACCGGGTATATTACAGTTTTTATATGCATGGTAATGGAAAGCATGGTCCTTCCGGTCCCAAGCGAGGCGGTAATGCCTTTCGCCGGTTTTCTTGTTTCCGACGGGCGGTTTTCTTTTCTCGCTGTTATTATCATAGGTACTGCGGGCAGCATGGTGGGGTCAATAATATCATATTGCATCGGCAGGTTCGGCGGCGAGCCTTTTATCAATAAATTCGGCAAATATATTCTTATTGATAAGGAAGAACTTGATTATACTGCAGGTTTTTTTAAAAAACATGGGGAGATAGCCGTATTCATATGCAGATTTATTCCGGTTGTAAGGCATCTCATATCCATTCCGGCGGGCCTTGGAAAAATGAACTTTGCCAGGTTCTGCATTTTTACCGCGATTGGCGCCTTTGCGTGGAACACCATCCTGACCATAGCCGGGTTCTATTTAAGGAAAAACTGGGTTAGTCTGATGAAATATTCGAGAGCGGCTGACATTGTTTTCCTGGTTATTATACTTGCAATGATAATATTTTATGTAGTAAGGCATTTGAAAAAGAGAGTTTTGAAAAAACCTATTTAATATCCTTTTTTTTTAAATTGAATATCTCGTTCCTGGCCATCTCCTCGACAGCTTCGTGGGCGTCATTTATCCTGTCGCGATCTATGATCTCTCGTCTCATCAGGTCTTCAACGATTTCATGAGCCTTATTTATCATATCCCTGTCAATCATTTCGCTGCGCATCAGCTCTTCAACAACTTCATGCGCATGATTGATCTTATCGCCGTCAATTAGCTGTTTCCTGTTGAGTTCTTCCACAATCTCGTGAGCATTAATTATTTTATCCTTGGTTAGAAGCTCTTTTCTTGCCATATCTTCAACAGTTTCCTGGGCTTTTATTACCTTGTCACGGTCTATGATTTCCATTCTCATCAGTTCTTCAACGATTTCATGCGCTTTATTGATTTTGTCTCTCTGGGCAATTTCTTCCCTCATCAGGTTGTGTACCGATTCATAAGCTTCATTTAGCCGTTTCATATCGATAATTTCGTTCCTTGAATATTCCCTGAATTTTTCATACGCATCTATCATGGAATCTGCCATTAAACGTTCGTCCCTGCTGAAATCCTGGACAACCTCATAAGCTTTTATTATGTTAAAAAGCTCGATCATTTTCTTTCGCTTAAGCTCGTCGATAATTTCGTAAGCCTTGAGGATTTTATCGTTAGAAAGCTGTTCTTCCCGGTGCATATCTTCTATTTTTTCGTAGGCATCAAGAAGAATAAGAAGGTCTTTTATTGATATTTCGATTTTATTTTTATCCTGTACCGAAGACGGCATTTCCTGGTAATTTTGTTTGATTTCCTTTTTATTAGGCTGGTCTTTTCTTGAAGCCTTAAGCTCATTGGCTGCCAGTTCTATTGTGTTTTCAAATGCGGTTATTGTTCTGTCTTTTTCTATCTGTTCCCTGCGCGCCAATTCTTCTGTTATTTCAAGCGCGGATATCTCCTGGTCTTTCTGAATATTTTCTTTCCTGGCTAATTCCTCAGCCTTTTCATGGGCCTCGAGCATCCTGTCCCTTTCTATCAGTTCGGTTCGTGTAAGGGTAGATACTCTTTCGTACATCTCGATGACACTGTTGGACTCTTTGAGATCCTTTTTCAGTGACTTTATCTGCTTATTGAGTTTCTCAATCTCTTTATTGTTATCGATGGTTTTATTACCCATAAAAAACCTCCGCAGACTATATTTCTATAATATTCATTGCAATGCAAACGGACACCGCAACCGGACAGGCATAACTATCGGATATTATTATAATATGTTTTTATTTTTAATCAATTAAATTGGAAATAAACAAATAATTCGATTTTGATGTAATAATCATTACTTTTTTGATATTTTTTTACAATTGTTATATTCTTTTGAATTCAATGCAATTAATCATGGGGGAAATAATTGGAAGTAATAAAAATTGATTCAGGCCCATATATGGCCAACACGTATATACTGGCATCGGAGAATAGTGAAAAAGCCTGCATTATTGATCCGTCCTGTCCTTCAGTGGAGATAATGGCAGCGGCTTCAAAATATCATGTAACGGATATAATTATAACTCATGGGCATTTTGATCATATTGGCGGGAACAGAAGGCTTAAAGAACTTTTATCATGCCTGGTACATATAAGAAAAGAGGATTCGGATATGCTTACAGATCCGGATAAAAACCTTTCAAGTTATACAGGAGAGAAAATTGTATCTCCTCCCGCGGACATCATTATTGATAAAGACGGGCAAATTATTGAGTTTGGTTTGAAAGAACTTGTTTTTATACATACACCGGGCCATTCTGAAGGCTCGGTAAGCATTTATGCCCCGGGTGAGAAAATATTGTTTTCCGGAGATTTTATTTTTAACAGGTCAATGGGAAGAACCGATTTCCCTGGTGGTGATGAATTGAAAATGGTTGAATCGATAAAAATGATTTTAAATTATCCCGATGATATTAGAGTATACCCGGGTCATGGCGATCCGTTCATTTTATCTGATTTTAAAAACTATATAAAATCATATAATATTTGAGGCTTAATTTATGATGTCCATAGATGATATTAATTTTACCCTTCCGGAAGATCTTATTGCCGAACGCCCATCGATGGTTAGGGGAGGATCGAGACTCCTGATTCTCAACAGGAAAGATCAGTCTTTAACGGATGGAAATTTCAACATTCTTCCGCATTACATCAACCCGGGAGACTGCCTTGTTTTTAACGATACCAAGGTTTTCAAGGCGAGGCTGTTCGGAAAAACAATTGGCACGAGTCCGAAAAAAGTGGAAATTCTTCTTATAGAAAAATTGCAGCCTGCAGCCTGGAAGGTCATGGTTAAAAACTCAAAAAAATTTTCTGCCGGTGATATAATAGATTTTGGTTTTGCAGGTGCGAAAATAACGGAGAAAAAAGAGGATTTCTGCCATATGGAATTTACAAGAATAATTTCCTATGATGATATTCAATGCTATGGGAAGACTCCGCTTCCGCCTTATATAACCAAAAAACGAAAGAGGATGAACCAGGCTGAGTATGTGGACGAGGATGAAGAATGGTACCAGAGTGAACTTGCGAGAGTTTATGGATCGGTAGCCGCGCCTACGGCATCTCTTCATTTTTCCGCAGGCATGCTTGATGAATTGAATAATAAAGGCATAAACAAAACATTTGTAACATTGCACGTTGGGCCCGGGACATTCAAGCCGATTGATGACGATATAGATGCCTTTAAAATTCATAGTGAATATATAGAGGTCCCGGGGAATACGGTAAACAAAATCAGGGAAACCAGGAAATCCGGGAAAAGAATAATTGCCGTCGGCACAACAGTTGTAAGGTCTCTTGAAACCATGGCTTTGGGTTGTGATAACATGAATGAATGGGGGCCCTATGCCGGCAAGACTGATATTTTTATTAAAAATAATTTTAAGTTTAAGGCAGTTGATGCGCTTATTACTAATTTTCATATGCCAAAATCAACCCTGCTGCTTCTTGTTCATGCTTTTGCCGGAAAGGATTTTGCAAAGGAATCTTACGCTCACGCGGTTAAGGAAAAGTACCGTTTTTTCAGCTATGGGGACGCAATGTTGATAATATGATCACTGCGCTCTCATGGTTTGCTTTGGAATCGGCATTCTGG
>Ga0364881_10150_pt2 | contig 46815 bp, 34 predicted proteins | sample ExccelJu500001D4_5_FD_206923 | JGI IMG/M metagenome (GOLD analysis project Ga0364881, IMG submission 206923) | Enriched cells from Trout Bog Lake Hypolimnion, Wisconsin, USA - BchlTB.July30.5000.01.D4 | ecosystem: Environmental > Aquatic > Freshwater > Lake > Hypolimnion/Profundal zone | place...
GTGTTCATTTACAGGGTTCCATTCTGCAGTACTGCTTGTAAATTTGCTCGTATTGCGGGATGATATGCTTAATGTCAAGTATTAAGAATTTCTAAAAAGTCAGGTCAAATTTCATACCGATAGGGAAAGTCCAGGGATTCACATTAAAGTATTCAATCCCCCGGCTGAAAGAACCACCTTGTTGTGCCTCAAACGCCCGTTCCGGATCGATTCCGGCTTTTGCCCTGGTCCAGATCACAATATTGCGGGTGTAAACTGCGACGGATAAATCCTGGATTCCGCCTATCTTATCCAGCAGACGGTGTGGGAGCTTGTAGCTGATTGAGAGTTCTCTCAGTTTAATATTATCTGAGGGTAACATTGCAATCCTGGCAAAATCCCAACCATCGCTTAACACGTAAGGCTGGATTAACGTTCCAGGTCCGCCAAGATTCTCAGTATAAGTCCCATCTCCATTAGCGACTACTCCTGGAACAAACACCCCGTCATGTACAGTATTGCCGCTTAAGCTTTCAGCGAAACCTCCATAGGCGACAGTAGGTCCTCCAACTACATGAATTCCGTTCAGGATATATTTATTTTGATTGGAAACCAGCCAGTCGCGCAATGATTGCCCTGTTTTTGTTCCCGGATTGATCAGGCTATGCAGCCAGCGCTTCGAATTAACAGCTTCAGCTATGTAACGTTCCGTTTTAGAGATAAACTGGCCGCCGTTTCTCCAGTCAAGTGTAAAACTCAGGGTGAAGGACTTGTAACTTATTGAGTTTTGAAGCCCCATGATAAAATTGGGGTTATAACTGCCAATTTTATTCCTGGTATTCTCCATTTTGACAGATTGCCACTCATAATCGAGTGATGGGCTGATGATCGGGTAGCCAAAATAAGGAGAAGTTTTATCAGTGACTTTGATTATTGCAGCATCGTAAATAGAGCCAATCTGATCACCAACATAAGCCCATGAACCGGCTTTTGCATCACTCCAGAACTGAATCTGATTAACTCCGGGAGCTATTTTCTTGACAGTGGTCCGGTTGCGTGTCCAGTTTGTACTGATATTCCAGGTTACGTTTTTTGTTTTAACCGGAACGCCGCCAAGAACTAATTCCAGTCCTTTGCTCTCAATTAACCCTGCATTGATATTGATCGAAGTATAGCCGGAAGAGCCGGCAATTGGTACATTGTTCACGATCTGGTTGCTGTTATCAACCTGGTAATAGGTTCCTTCAAACTTCAACCGGTTATTAAACATCCCAAGATCAATCCCACCTTCCGTTGAAGTGGCTGACTCCGGTTTTAAATTGGGAGATAAAATCTGTCCCGATGCAGCCAGCTGTGTGGCGTTGCCCCACTGACCTGCATTCCCGTAGGTGCTGGTAAGCTGGTAAGGGCTTGTATCATTTCCGACTGTCGCAATTCCACCTCTGACCTTAAGCAGTGATACCTGATCGCCTAAATGAGCGAGTTTATTGACCAGAATGCTCAATGAAGCAGATGGGTAGAAGTAGGACCGGTTGGCTACAGGTAAAGTACTCGACCAGTCGTTTCGTGCAGTCAGATCCAAATAGATTTTATCCTCCCAGCCCAGGTTTGCAAGGGCATAAACACTGTTAATCCCTTTTTGGGACCAACCACTGCCGTAATTCAGGTTCTGGGATTTAATATTGCTAAGCGTATATAGATTTGGGACAATAAGTCCGGCCCCCTGTGCAGCGGAATTGGAAACCCCCTGACCCTTCAGGTACAAGGAATTGCCACCTACAGAGAAAGAGACACTGAAGTGATTTATTTGTTTGGCGTAAGTAGCCAAAAAATCCATATTTCGCTGATAATTCATCGCATTCGAAATGCCATAAGAACCATTATTAGGCTCCTTGCGGTAACCCGGTGCGATTTTTGACTCACGCGTTTCATTATAAGTGTCGAGGGAATATCGCGCCATCAAACTTATTTCCTTGGTTATTTGCCAGTCGGCTTTGATATTACCAAAAACCCTGTTCCTGTTAAAACTGTTGTTTATTTCGTGTGCCAGGAAGTAAGGGTTGTCATAGTGTGCATTGTCCGGTGTTAGAACAGCCTGTCCAACCTGTCCGGGTAACCAGTAATTTCTCATTTCGCGGATATCACTGGTTTCCGGATACCAGTATGCCGCTGCAATCGGATTGGCTTCTGTTCCGGTAGAGGGGCGATTGCCTGCCCATGATTGGGTGATTTCGATATTTGAGCTAATCGTCAGTTTATCATTGGCTTTAAGGGATACGGATGAAGTGAGGTTATTCCTATTCAGATCAGAGTTGGGAACAGTTCCATGATTGGTCATGTTGGAGGCCCCAATTCTGTAATTAACCGTGCCATTATTCGAAGCGACTGAAACTCCATTGGTAGTCGTCAATCCTGTCTGAACAAAGTTAGCGACGTTATTCGGATGGCTGACTACCTGTGTTGGTATCTGTACGCCATTCGCATCTCTCGGACTATCCCATTGTATGGCAAAATATCCTTTGTTCATTTCAATTCCTGCACCAGCCTGCTCAGCCGGATTAACCCGTAAGGTTTGTCCGGGCAAATCCTGCGGAGTATAGGAGAAGCCACCGTATGCAAATTGTTTCTGGATTCCATAATACTGGTAAGGGACCTCAACAACAGTGTTTGAACTGACATTCACTTTAATCCCTTTGTTTTTCAATCCGGATTTGGTAGTGATCAATACCACACCGTTTCCAGCCCTTGAACCATAAAGAGCCGCAGCACTTGGCCCCTTTAATATGGACACACTTTCTATATCATTCGAATTAAGGTCGGAAATTGCATTCCCATAATCCACAACGTTACCACTTCCGAAGCCGCCTACGTTATTTAAAGTATTGGTAACTGGAACTCCATCAACCACAAACAACGGCTGATTATCGGTGCTCAGGGAAGTTGCACCCCTGATAATCATACTGACAGACGAACCTGTTCCACCGGTGGAGCTGATCTCGACTCCGGCAACCTTCCCTTCAAGTGCATTGATCGCATTTTCCTCAACCACCCTTGACATATCTTCGCCACTAACTTTTGCTACAGCATATCCCAGTGATTTTTCCTGCCGGGTAATTCCCAATGCAGTGACAACCACTTCATCCATCATTGCAGTATTCTCGGCCAATACGATGTTAAGTGTTTTCATTCCGTTTAGCGGAACTTCCTCCGTTTTAAATCCTATAAAAGAAAAAATAAGGGTGGCATTGTTTGAGGGAACCGAGAGATTAAACTCACCATCTGCATTGGTGATCGTCCCTTTTGTTGTCCCTTTAACCTGGACCGTTACTCCGGCCATTTTAGACTTATCAGAACCTGAACTTACCTTACCGGTAACAGTTATCCCTTGCTGAGCTTCCGAATTGCCCGGAAGTCCGCTTTGCCCCGGAGATCCGTAACTGACTAATACCGTTACGATAAGTAATGTTGCTCCCAACATTACAGGCACTAATTGCCTGATTAATTTTTTAAATAAACATCTATATTTCATAATCAATAATTATTCGGTTTTGAAATTACAATCGTTATTTTCAACATTCTTAGCTTTAAATTAATTAGCTGGTTGAAAGTTAAGAATTAGTGCATTTGTCGCCAGAGGATAATAATTCGGAGAGGCAGTTGCAAATATGGCAATCGTCATTGATTTGTCAGCAATTGACTGAAGGATAACCTTACGATTAAGATCCCTGAACCCAATAAATTCAGTTCCCGAAAAATTGAGTGTGCTCACACCCGGATAGGTAACTGCATATGTTGGAGGCCCATAAACTGAAGGTACTGCGAAGTTTTCAGAAGCAACATACGTAAATGTAGCTCCGGTTTGAGGGGTGTATTTAGCCGTTACCATATCATAACTTGCACCATTTGCATTGACGATATCAGCCCCTCCGGTAGTCTCCATATCGTATACATACCCTGTAAATGCAGCCCCTGTAGAATTGACTATGTGACTGTAATTCCCGTTAAAATAAAAAGTGTAAGTATCATTATAAACTTCCGGCATCCCTAAGTTAGCGCCGAATACCCCTGTTGGCAAAGGGTATGGAACTCCCTTGTAGGGCGAAAGGGCAGCATCAGAATTAGCAAAATAATCGTTTGAAGCGCTTGCATTAAGTTTCCATGTTTTCCCATTGACCGCAGTCGGACCCCCGGTAAGTAAGATGTAAGGAGTCAAATCCACTGCCAGAATAGCCTTGGCAGATGCAGTGTCGCCTTTGGCATCCTTACCGATAAGGGTGGCGGTGTAGTAACCTCCGCTTGCATAAATATGAACAGGACTCTTATCCGTGCTGGTTTTACCGTCCCCAAAACTCCAGTTCTAGGATGTCGCCTGGATGGTAAGAGAGGTAAAGGCCACCTGAGTGCCGGTGTCGGCAATACTGTAGAAAATCCCCACCTGTAGTGGCAGGTTAGTCGATGCCTCTTTCTTGCACGATTGGAAGAACACCGTTCCAAGGGCAAATAAAAAGCATAAATAAAGTAATTGCTTTCTCATAATTTAATTGAATTGGTTAATAAATTTATTATTTGTTTTATCGGAATTTAGTATTAAAGAGTTTTTAACTTATAAAGTTGAAAATTAACTTAATCAAATCCCTAATATTGATGGAAATTTGTTTGTATTTAATGGTTTATTAACCAATAAGAGGATATGTTAATTAAAACCATGGTTTTTTAGTTAAAAATAGATCTATAAATTATAATTTGGCAGAATCATTAGACGTTCCAACCAGGAATTTAAAACCACAAAATATTTAATTTTAAGGTCGTATTAATAATATCAATTTTGATGAAATCTACAAATGAGTTATTCAAAGAATTGAAAATGAGTGCAATGTGGACAGCTCTACTTACCCTGTTGTTTCTTTTGTTTTATCGGCCGGTGGATGGTCTCACCGATATGATTATCGCGCTGCCATTCTTTATTGTATTCTATTATTGTTTCTTCACCATTGGAAAAGATTCTGTGTTGGCATGGTTGAGGAGCCGGATCAACGGAGATATTAAAAAGATAATTATTCTTCCGGCAATTCTTCTGGTCCTTTATTTTTCCTATGTCCTGATTAACGGACAAAATCCTTATCATGGAACACTGGCCCTGGTTCCTTACCTGATTTTCTTCCCGGTTCTTCTCTTTGCAGCCCGCAGAAATAAAGTGCAGAAGATTGATTGGCTTGATTTCACCGCTTTTGTGATCTATTTATTGCCCACAACATTGATCGAGGTTAATCCTGCCGGTGACCTCCCCTTCAAAGGGGAGAGCTTTGATTCGATCTACCGGATCATCCTGATCCTTTCCGCAGTTTATGCCTTTGGCGCGGTGAGGGGATTAAAAGATATCGGCTTCTTCCCGGTTTTTAAACTGAAGTTTTTGTGGACATCGGTCTGGGTATGGTTTGCCTTCTATTTATTTGTATTAATCATCGGATTTAATGTCAATTTTATCAGATATGTAGGGCACGATGTTATCGATCAGGCTTTAATTCACAAAATCTTCCTGACACTCATTGCTACATTCTTTCATACCGCCATTTTTGAAGAGCTGTTTTTCCGGGGATTATTGCTCAATATGCTTACCAAACGGATCGGACAGTCAAAAACATGGAGGATCTTCTGGTACTGGGGACTGGCCCTGGCAATTCCGCTTGCCTTGCTGGTTGGCTATACCTTGAAAGGTGGAATGCATTGGTTCCCGGCATTAATGACTATTTGCCTTTTTACAGCCGCCTTTTTTCTTGAAAGGGCAAATTATGCACCATCCGGAATCTATACCGGCCTCGCAATTACCAGTATAATCTTTGGTTTGGTTCATTACCATTCCGGAGCAATTGTGTATATTGGCTTTGCCTGTATTGCCGGCTGGGCCTACGGATATACTTATCTTAAAACCAGGAATGTCTTCTATAGTGCCATCGTACATATGCTGGTCAACTGTTCAGTTTTAATTTTTGGACTAGAGTTCATTAAGTAATGACCAAAATATAATGTCGTATTTAATTTTTAACGGAAGGATTGCTTCGTCACTCCTGGCGTCGCTCCTCGCAATGACAAAGTCGTTTTTTAAGCGTGGGGATAGTTGAGCGTTGGCGGAGTAGCCGCCAACGCTCAACTATCCCCACTTCACAAGACAAAGCCGGTCATTGCGAGGAGGCACGACGAAGCAATCTTTACAACATTAAATTATTCTAATCACATAAATAACAGGAAGTAGGGAGAAGTGCAAAATTCATAGTGTAAAATTCAAAGTGTAAGTTGTCTTCTGAAAAGTGCAATGCGCTTCCTGCAAAGTTTGAGATGTAAAGTGCAAAATACAAAGTGCAAAATGCAAAAGATAAGATATCAGGAACCAGTTTACATTTTGAATATTGCATTTTAAATTTGTTAAGAGATTAATATTCAACTAAATAATCCAATAATATTCCAAACTAAATTCCATTATGAAAAGTCAGACACGCAGCAGGAAAATCATAAAATATTTGGTCATCATCCTATCCGTATTGTCATTGATTTACTATTTTCTATGGGCATATCCGTTTCGTGGAGTTCCGTTCAACGCTCAGCGTCATGGAAATCCGCCGTTGACCCCCCCCTGGGCGCTTGAATGCTGGTTATGGGAGGATGATGAAAATACTTCGGCCCGGGTAGATACGTTAATTCAGGGATATGCCAAATATGATGTTCCTGTGCGAACTGTCATATTAGATAGTCCGTGGAGTATGCGGTATAACGATTTTGAAATCGATACCGTACTCTATCCCAAGCCTAAAAAGTGGTTTAAAAAAATGCAGGACAATGGTTACCGGATTGTTATGTGGATGACAACCATGGTGAACAGCCAGAGCCAGGATACCCGTGTTAAAAACTCAGAACCATGGTACAATGATGCGAAAAAGAAGGGGTACCTGGCCGCAGACGGCGACCAGATTAAATGGTGGAAGGGGAGAGGTGGCTTTATTGATTATACCAATCCCGAAGCTGTTAAGTGGTGGCGCGGATTACAACAAACGGTATTCGATTACGGTATTGACGGATGGAAACTGGATGGTACCGCAACAATGTTCTATACGAAAATTGGACCAATTCCCCTTTTCTATAAAATGACCCATGCCGGTTTGATGACCGCTCGGACTTATATGGATCATTATTACCGGGATGAATATTTTTATGGCCTGTCCCAAAACCCCGAATTTGCAACCATGTCGCGGGGCATCGACCGATGGTTCCATCCTGAGGGGTTTGCCCCAATCGATGCTTCTCCGGTGAATTGGGTGGGCGACCAAAAACATAGTTGGGAATCGACAGGGAAAATAACCGAGGAGGACAAACAAAACCATGACATCGCTTTGGACGGAATAGATGGCATAGAATTGGCTTTACAGAATATACTGGCGAGCGCCAAAGTTGGATACAATGTTATAGGATCTGATGTGGCCGGCTTTTCCGGGAAGATCATTCCACCCCGCCTTTATATCCGGTGGACACAACTATCTACGTTTTGTGGATTATTCCTAAACGGAGGACACGGTGAAAGAGCCCTATGGAAAAGAACTTCGCAGGAACTTGAAATTATCCGCAAGTTTTCGTGGTTACACACAGAACTCGTTCCTTATATGTATACCTATGTGGTAAAGGCTCATCAGGGGGGGACACATCTGCAAACTCCTGCCGATGGGAAATATCACTATCTTTTCGGGGATAATTTTCTGGTCGCTCCGATTTATAAGGATCAGTTAGAGAATAAAGTCACGCTTCCGGATGGGAAATGGAGATATTTCTTTGATGACAAGGAGGTTATTCAGGGTCCTGTAACCTTTGATCGGGACTTCCCGTTGGATGAATATCCTGTTTATGTCCGCGAAGGGGCGATTATTCCAATGGACATCAAACGGGATTATACCCATATCGGAGATAAAAACTCATCCGGTTATCTGACGCTGCTAATCTATCCATATAGGAAAAGCGGTTTTACGGCCTGGCATCCCGATAAAAGCGGAAGTACGACTATAAAGGTAGAGGAGATTCCCGGCGAAATTCATATCTCATTGGGCAATAACCATCAACCTCATATTCTGAATATTCAGATGGATAAGAAGCCCCAAAAGGTGGTACTCGATAATGGAACCCTGATTGATTCAGTGAACTACACTTTTGATCAGAAGCGGGGCAAATTGATTATTAAAACGGATAGTTATAGCCAGGGCTATTATAACATTTACAGGTAAAAATTTTCAGTATTATCCGTGGAAATGGCAATCTTTAATTAATATCCAAATTTGGTTTAACTTTTGACCATCCCGTATACTTAAATGAGCTTTGCGCTTACTTCCGTTTAGTCATTTCAGACCAGGAAAATGATAGTTTTCTTATCTGATTTCAAAGATTAGAATCTTCATCCTGATTATTCTAATATTTCATTATTTTTGATAGCTGTTGTTATCTTTCGCTTTGTTATTGCAACACTAACATAATCATTGTCTTCACATAAAAAGAGTACTTAGTATTTTAATATTCACTTATTTAGAAAGAATATTTATTATTCTGAATTGATAATTTTTCTGAAAAAACAGAAAAATATATTTTTACATTTACAATCAGTGAACTAATTAAAATCGACCTCTTTATGGAACACAAACAACGCTCATTTTATGAGGAAGTCCGTGGGGAAGGAACATCCCGAAGAGATTTTCTTAAGTTTTGCACCACTATGGCTGCTTTTCTGGGGCTGGAATCGAGTGGCGTAGGCCAGATTGTAAAAGCCCTTGAGACGAAACCCCGACTACCTGTGATCTGGTTTCATTTTCAGGAATGTACGTGTTGCAGCGAGTCATTTATCCGGGCTTCACACCCTATTGTAGCTACGATTGTTTTGGATAAGATTTCTTTAGACTATCAGGAGACGCTAATGGCAGCTTCCGGGTATCAGGCTGAGGAGGCTTACAAAACAGTGATGGCCAAGCATCCTGGCGAATATATTGTTATGGTTGAAGGCTCTATTCCAACTGAGAATGAGGCCTATTGTTGTATTGGGGGGAGAAGTGCCCTTCAGATTCTTCAGGAAGCTGCAAAAAATGCTATGGCTGTTGTAGCCTGGGGAAACTGTGCATCTGCAGGGTGTGTTCAGGCGGCTAAACCGAATCCAACAGGTGCCAAACCGGTTCATAAAGTGATCAGTGGCAAGCCTGTAATCAATGTTCAGGGATGTCCTCCAATTGCGGATGTAATGGCCGGCGTTGTGGTTCATTTATTGACGTTTGGCCGCATTCCTCAGCTCGATGAGCTCAATAGGCCTAAGGCTTTCTATTCCAGAAGGGTTCACGATACCTGCTACCGCCGTGCGAACTTTGATGCCGGGTTGTTTGTGGAGTCATTCGATGATGAAGGGGCAAAAAAGGGCTATTGTCTCTATAAAATGGGTTGTAAAGGGCCGGTTACCTATAACTCATGTGGTATTATAAAATGGAATGATGGAATAAGCTATCCTATCCAGTCAGGTCATCCGTGCATCGGCTGTTCAGAAGAGGGATTCTGGGACAATGGTCCATTCTATCAGCATCTGCCCAGTGTTGCGGGATTTGGAATTGAAACAACGGCTGATAAAGTCGGTCTCGGTTTAGGTATAGCCACAGCTGTCGGCGTTGCCGGTCATGCTATCGTGACCAACATCCGCAAACACCGGGAACTATCCAATGTTCCTGATAAAAGTTCCGAAATTGAAAACCCTAAAGTATAATTGCCATGGCTGAAAGAATCGTTATTGATCCCATCACCCGGATAGAAGGTCACTTGCGGGTTGAAATTGAAGTGAATAATGGAAAAATCACCGATGCCTTTAGTGCCGGAACAATGGTACGTGGCATTGAAACCATATTGAAAGGTCGTGATCCCCGCGATGCATGGGCTTTTGTTGGCCGTGTTTGTGGTGTCTGTACCTCCACCCATTCCCTGACTTCGGTCAGGACTGTTGAAAATGCGTTGGGTATTGCAGTTCCTCCGAATGCCGAATTGATTCGTAACTTAATGGCTCAGGCCTTGTATATCCAGGACCATGTCGTCCATTTCTATGTCCTCCATGCCCTCGACTGGGTTGATGTGGTTTCAGCGTTAAAAGCTAATCCTGCCGAAGCGTCCCGGATCGCTCAAAGTATTTCCCCCTGGCCAAAAAGTTCAGTAGGCTACTTTACCGATATCCAAAAGAAGTTTAAAAACTTTGTGGAGAGCGGACAACTGGGCATTTTTGCCAACGGATACTGGGGCCATTCTGCCTATAAACTTCCCCCCGAAGTAAATTTGATTGCTGTAGCACATTATCTGGAGGCTCTCGAATGGCAAAAAGAGATTGTGAAAGTCCATACCATCTTTGGAGGTAAGAATCCTCATCCTAATTACCTGGTCGGAGGGGTCCCCTGCTCCATAAATATAGAGGAAGCAAATGCAGTAAATGCAGAAAGGTTGGCGATGGTTGGAAAACTGTTTGAAGATGCCAAGACCTTTGTTGATCAAGTATATATCCCCGATTTACTGGCAATTGCCTCGTTTTACAAAAATGACTGGGGAGCCATCGGAGGTGGATTAACCAATTACCTCTCTTTTGGCGATTTTCCTATGAATGGTTACAATAACCCTGAAAGCTTTAAAATGCCAAGAGGTGCTATCCTCAACCGCGACCTGAGCCATATCCATGAGATTAAAGCTGATGATCCTCAGCAGATTCAGGAATATGTGAATAATTCATGGTACGATTATTCAAAAGGGGATAAAGTTGGATTGCATCCGTGGGAGGGGGAGACGAAACTTAATTATACTGGTCCGAAACCCCCTTACGAGCATTTGGATGTTACTCAGAAATATAGTTGGGTAAAGACCCCGAGATGGAAAGGAAACCCCATGGAGGTTGGTCCGTTGTCCCGGATGCTGGTTGGGTATGCTTCCGGACGGGCAGATTACAAGGAGGTTATCGAAGGCGCACTGAAGGCACTGGATGTTCCTGTTGCTGCTTTATTCTCGACACTTGGAAGGACAGCTGCGCGTGGTCTTGAAACTAAACTTACCTGTGGTTGGGCCATGGAATCGTATCAGCAGCTTTTGGCAAATATCAAAAATGGAGATTCCCGCACGATGAATAATGTTAAATGGGAACCTTCTACCTGGCCAAAGGAAGCCAGAGGCATCGGTTTAGTCGAGGCTCCACGCGGCGCCTTGTCCCATTTTATTGTGATTGAGGATAAGAAAATTAAAAATTACCAGCTGGTTGTTCCCACAACCTGGAACGCCTCTCCACGTGACTTACAAGGCAAGAGATCTGCATTCGAGGAATCCCTGATTGGAACCCCGGTTGCTGATCCCAAGGTGCCACTTGAAGTTCTTCGTACCATCCACTCCTTTGACCCCTGTCTGGCCTGCGCAGTGCATGTGTACGATGAAAACGGAACCACCATCCATGACCTTAAAACCTATTAAGCCATGAGAAGCAGAACCATACCCATGCGGGAGGTATATGTATGGGAATTGCCTGTCCGAATGTATCACTGGGTGAATATGATGTGTGTTATCGCACTTTGCATTACCGGTTTTATCATAGGTAATCCGCCCGCTTTTATGAATGGCACCGAAGCATATTTCAATTATTGGTTCGGGACGGTGCGATTTGTCCATTTTATTGCAGCATTTCTTTTCTTCTTCAATTTTATATTTCGGACCTATTGGGGGTTTGCCGGAAATGAATTCTCGCGCTGGACTAATTTTATCCCATTGAAAAGGAGTCAGTGGAAGGAGATTGTTGATGTGATTAAGGTTGATATTTTGCAGGTAACGCATCAGAAGATCGATTCGATCGGGCATAATGCCCTTGCAAGCCTGGTCTATTTTATCACTTTCCTGATCTTTCTTTTACAGTGTCTTACCGGATTTGGGATGTATTCGGCCATGAGCAAGTCCTTCTTACCCAAAATGTTTGCCTGGATTGTCCCGGTTTTAGGTGGGGATATGGGAGTCAGGCAATTACATCATATTTTAATGTGGGGCTTTATCATTTTTGCAATCGTCCATGTTTATCTGGTTTTCTATCATGACTACATCGAACGGCGCGGAGTAACCTCCTCGATGATCGGCGGATGGAAATTCATTGAGGAAGATGTCGTGGAGCGGCATGATGCGGAGACGGGTGAGAATACGAAATGCTAAATTAATAGATTTTGCAGCATTTAAGTGAGCGGGTGACTTTAGATTTATAGTGAGCGGGTGACTCTTCAGGTCCTGAACAGTCACCCGCTCACTATGTGGATAAATTTTTTATTTAGAAGAGAATATTTTGACAACACCACAAAATAGCATCCTCGTTCTTGGAATTGGAAATATTCTGATGAACGACGAAGGGATTGGAATTCACGTAGTTTCACAACTCGAAAATGAGGGGTTTGATCGTGCAGATCTTATGGATGGAGGAACCGGCGGATTTCATTTGCTCGGGTTTATACAGTCCTACAAAAAGGTAATTCTCGTTGATGCCTCTCTCGACGATTTTCCTGCAGGGCATATTAGGGTTTTAACTCCGAGGTATGCCAAAGATTTTCCGAAACAACTGAGTGCCCATGAGGTTGGGCTGAAGGATCTGCTGGATGCCGCCTTTCTTTTAGGGAATATGCCTGAGATTCAATTAGTGGCGATCTCTGTCAAGGACTTCCAGGATATGGGGATGGAGCTGACCCCGGAAGTTGAAAAGGCGATACCTGAGGTGGTAAGACAAGTGAAGGAGCTCGTTTTGGCCTCGCTCAACGACCCGGTTTCGGCCTCGCTCAATGACCCGGTTTCGGCTTCGCTCAACGACCCGGTTTCGCTCCGGAAGTAATCATATCTTTTTAATGCTGGTCCTAAGCGTAACTAATAATGAATTAGTTGGATTGTTTTTAAAATTTGTGTCATTTTTACATTCTGCCAACTGATGTAATTTATTCGTTTCACCGTCAATCAAAGCTTCCTTCTTCTTTCTGCTCCATCCCTAAACCTGTTTCTCGCGATAAAAAGCCTCGTCAATCCTTTGATATTCTTCGTAATATATTAATTCAACGGGCAGATTTTTTTTTGTGAAATTAGCACCCTCTCCATTAAGGTGCTGTGCCAATCTTCTTTCCAGGTCTTTGGTGCTACCCGTGTAATACTGTCCATTTGAACAAAGCAGTATGTACATATATCCTTTCATAGCGATATTTCGTTTAGGCTTCGCTCAACGAACGCTTCCGGACCCTGAGTGGAGTCTATGTTTTATTTTGTACGGAACCATGCGCAGAGCCTATATTTTATTTAGTGCAGAGCCTATGTTTTATCTTGTGCAGAGCCTATGTTTTATCTTGTGCGAAGCCGAGGGTTGTACCCTGAGCGGAGCCGAAGGGTTGTTTTTCCAGCCACTCATACCACTGCTCCATCCCTTCGCCGGTCCGGGCAGATACGAGGATAAACTCCAGTTTCGGATTCAGTGAACGGGCATAACTGATTGTTTTTTCAGTGTCAAAATCAACGTAGGGGAGGAGATCCGATTTGTTGATCAGGCACAGATGTGACGACTGGAACATATACGGATACTTCAAAGGCTTGTCTTCCCCTTCAGTAACACTGATCACCACTACCCGTTTAAATTCTCCCAGATCGAACATTGCCGGGCAAACCAGGTTCCCCACATTTTCGATAAAAAGCACAGACCCATATTCGATCTCCAACTTTTCTATTGCAAGCTCAATCATCCTTGCATCAAGGTGGCAACCAGAACCAGTATTGATCTGAATGGCCCGTGCACCTGACTTTTCGATCCGCTTGGCATCGAGCAACGTCTGCTGGTCCCCTTCAATAACCGCTATTTTGCGGGATGGGATCAGCGATTTAATCGTCTTTTCAAGAATGGTTGTCTTGCCCGAACCTGGCGAACTGACTAAATTAAGACACAGAACTTTTCTCCCTTCAAAGAACCTCCGGTTGAGCTGGGCCAGCTTGTTGTTCTCGGAGAGAATATCCATATTCAGATTGATCACCTTCTGGTTTGGATGATCATGTGTATGCGAGTGGCTCACCCCATCGTGTTCATGAGCATGTGAATGGTCAGGATCGTGACCATGTTCGTGGTGATGATCGTGATCGTGATGATGATGTTCATGCTCGGGAAGGTGGTCATGATGGAGATCGTGGATTCTGAATTCGCCTGATTCGCCGCATCCGCATGTTTCGCACATAATAATTTATTTTAGGAGTTATGAATTTCCAATTATTTGTTTCTCGCAAAGACGCAAGGCCCGCAAAGATTTAACCGAATTAAATCAATTATATTAACCATTTCTGCGACTGTGCCAGTTCTTTGATAATCCTACCGTTAAAATATTCCTGTTTAATGCAATGACCAAATTCTTATTCCACTACCAGTGATAACACCCTGAACTCTTCCCCTCCGCTTATTTCGGAGGGAAAACACTTACATTTGGGACAGGTGGCCATCCGGTGATTCATCACAAATTCGTCATTGCAACTATTACATTTTCCCATGCCGGGGGTTCTGACCAGACTGACAAGCGCCTGATCAAGGATTGAATCCTTTACCAGTAATCCCAGGGCAGATTCAAAAGCGTCTGCATCAACCCCACTAAGATCTCCAACCTCAATAGTGATCTCCTGGATGGTATTAGCCTTTCTCTTTGCTGCTTCACGCTGAGCAAGGTTAATTACCTCTATGGCCATTGAGAATTCATGCATATAATACGTTTTAGCAGATTCGTGGCAGCTGGTCTCCGGAAAGTGAGTCTATGATCCTGCGGCCGCCTGTTTCGTTCTTCAGAACCACCTTCCCCGGATGATCGCTTACAACCCGCCCGATGATGGCGCTTTGGAGTCCAAGTTTATTATTTTTCAGGATTTCAATAATCCTATCTCCATCTGTCTGATCGGCTACTATGACGACCTTTCCCTCATTCGCTATATGGAGCGGTTCGAATCCAAGCACTTCACACATCGCTTTCACCCCTTTGTTCAAAGGTAAGGCAGATTCATTAATTTCGATCCCCAGTCCGATTTTTTCCACCAATTCATTCAAAAGGGTAGCAACCCCGCCCCGGGTAGGGTCGCGCATAAACTTTACCGGGACTTCCTCCAGCACTTTCCGGATCATATGATTCAGACAGGCACAGTCGGATTCTACGGAGGCTTTGAAATTAAAGGATTCGCGGGCATTCATCACAGCCATCCCATGATCGCCAATGGTGCCATTAATGATGATGACATCCCCGGATTTGATATTCAATGCCTTGCTGATAAGCCGGGTTTCCTTTTTCAGGCGCCCTATCCCTGCGGTATTGATAAACAGCTTATCGCATTTCCCTTTATTTACTACCTTGGTATCTCCGGTCACGATGAGCACTCCCGCCTTTTTTGCCTCAGCGGCCAGTGATTCCACGATAATCTCCAACTCCTTCATGGGGAAGCCCTCTTCCAGAATAAACGAAACGCTCAGATAAAGCGGTTCCGCACCTGAAACGGCAAGGTCGTTCACAGTACCGCATACAGCCAGCTTCCCGATATTTCCTCCGGGGAAAAACAACGGATCAATCACGAAAGAGTCAGTCGTGAACGCAATTTCGTGTGAGCCGACGGAGAGGATGGCAGAATCTGTTTGTTCATCCAGAATTTTATTCCTGAAATGTTTAACAAACAAATCTTCAATCAGCTGGTGCATCATCCTGCCGCCACTGCCGTGGCTGAGCATTACTTTATCGTCCTGGTGTTTCATGAACGGTATTTATAATAGGTGGCACATGTCCCTTCGCCCGAAACCATGCAGGCGCCAACAGGATCAGAAGGGGTGCATTTCCTTGCAAATAGCGGACAATCGACCGGGGTTTTCAATCCCCGAAGGATTTGTCCGCAAATACACCCTTTGGGTTCGGTTGAGGAGGGTACTTCAACAGTGAATTGCCACTCTGCATCGAATGAGGATAATTCCTCCCGGATCTTCAGTCCGCTTTTCGGAATCGTCCCGAGCCCTCTCCAACTGTCGTCACGAAGTTCAAAAACATCTTTTAAGACCTGCTGTGCAACTTGATTCCCTTCGCTATGAACCACCCGTTGATACTGAATTTCAACCCCCGGTGTTCCCGATTCAATCTGAATGGTAAGCATGAGGATTGCCTGCATCATATCGACAGGTTCGAAGCCAGCTACGACTACCCCTAATCCGCAAATTGTGGCAAGGTCGTTATAAATTGCGGTGCCAGTAATCGCAGTTACATGGCCCGGAGCTATGAACCCGTCTATTTTCACCCCCTCTTCAACCAGCGCCTTCATTACCGGCGGCATCACCTTATGGGCGCTTAAGACGAAGAAATTCGGAATATTCTCCTGTTTAGCCTGAAGGATGGCCGCAGCAGTCAGCGGGGCAGTGGTTTCAAACCCAATACCAAGAAAAATAACATTTTTTTTCGGATTACTTTTTGCAATCTCAAGAGATTCAAGCACTGAGTAAACAATACGCACATCACTACCGTTTGCCCGCTCTTTTTCGAGGGAAGTAGATGAGCCCGGAACGCGGATCAGGTCCCCGTAAGTCGCAATAATTACGCCAGATATCTTGCTGTATGCCATCGCCATATCAATGAAATGCTGGCTTGAGACACAGACCGGGCAACCCGGGCCCGAGATCAGCCGGATGGTTGGAGGAAGAAGTGAGGCAAGTCCAAACCGGTGAATGGCCATCGTATGTCCGCCACACACCTCCATCAGGACGATCTCTTTTTTAGAGACCGACTTCAGTTTTTCAGAAACGGACAGGATCAGCTCCTTTTTGCGGTATTCATCGATATATTTCACACGTATAAATTTTAATTAACTTACTAATATTTAGATTATTGATCCGTGTGGAACCCTCATTGATTTATACCTTGCCTTTTGTGTTTGTAAGTTCATGAGGGTTTCATTTGATTAGGCTGTTAGGCTTTAGACTGTTAGACGATTAGGCTGTAGGCTGTTAGGTTGTTAGGCGATTAGGCTTTAGGCTGATAGGCTGTTAGACGATTAGGTTATTAGTGTTTTCTTAAGGAACGGATTAAGGCTGACAGGACTTTTTCGGTTTCGGTAAACTTTTGCTCACATTCAACAATTAGATCTGCATTGACATAACCTAATCTGGCAGCTATTGTAAATTGATAATGAGATTCCTTAAGTGAGCCATAAGCGATCTCAAGAAATCTAAGATATTCCATCTCACTCTCACGGGCAGAACCCTCAACGATATTCGAGGGAACAGAAACCGCAGCGCGCCTGATTTGTGATGTCAGGCCATAAACTTCCTCTCTAGGAAAACTTATGGATATTTTATAAATTAAAAGAACCAGTTCATCTGCAAGTACATAAGCTCTCAATTTAGTGTGATCTCTCATTTTCCAAGGTATAAAGATACATATCCTTAACTTCTATTTGATTTTCCTGCAGCCTAACAGCCTCCAGCCTAACAGCCTATCAGTCTGACAGCCTGAATTGTTCCAGCTCATTCAGCAGCCGCAAGGTCTCCTTAGCCTCAGCAGCATCCACTTTTTCGATGGCAAAACCTGCATGGAGCATGATATAATCGCCTGGATTTACATCAGGAAGCAGTAGCAGGCTTGCCTGGTATTCCACATCTTCGATCGTCACCAGGGCACTGGTACCGTTAACTTGTATAACTTTTGCAGGTATGGCTAGACACATTTTAATTCCCTCCTTTTAGATGCAACTGCTAATTGACCGAGCGCTATTCCCCCGTCATTGGCAGGTACTTTTGAATGTGAATAAACTTCAAAATTATTTTTCTGCAGGATTTCCAGGGCACCTTCAAGTAAATATTTGTTCTGAAAGACTCCACCTGAAAGTGCAACTTTATTGATCCCCTGATTTAGTCTGATTGAATTGGCAAACTCAAAGATAACCGAAATTATTGTATTATGAAATTTCGTTGCTATGGTACCCTTATCAATACCGTTTCTAATATCTTTAACAATATTGCGGATTGTTTGGTCGAAACAAAACGTTTCCAGGTTTTGAAAAGGATAACTTTCTGTACAACCCTTCCGAACCAGCGATTCAAGACGCATTGGACCCTCAGCCTGGAAGGAGGCAACCTGTACCAGATCGAGCAGGGAGGCCACACAATCGAACAACCTGCCTGCACTGGAGGTTAGGGGAGAATTGATCTTTTTATCGATCATCTGCAGAACCAGTTGGACTCTTTCCGGGTCAATATTTCTTAGAAAAGGTAATCCCAGGTTTAGGAACTCTCTGCCAAAAACTTTATAAAGATAGGAGACAGCCATACGCCAGGGTTCTTCAGTAGCCAGATCACCGCCCGGCAGAGGAATGTATTCGAAATGGGTAACTCTTTCAAAATCATTCAAATCACAAATCATGAATTCTGCGCCCCAGCTATTCCCGTCGGTGCCATAACCGGTGCCGTCGAGGGCAATTCCGATCACTTTTTCATTCAAATGGTGTTCTGCCATGCATGAAGCGATATGGGCGTGATGGTGCTGTACCCTGACGATCGGCAACTTGCTGTAATTCAAACCTGTCTGCGTCGAAATATATGCAGGATGCATATCAACTGCCAGTAAAGCAGGTGATACCCGGAACAGATGTAGAAACTGAGCGATTGTCTGTTCATAAAACAAGGTGGTTTCCAATCCCTGTAAATCACCAATATGCTGACTCAGAAAAGCCTTTTGTCCCTTGCCCATACAAAAACAATTGGTCAATTCAGCACCAAATGCCACAATCCCTTCGGTATAGAGAGCAGTCCGGACCGGGGCAGGAACATAACCACGCGACCGGCGCAGAATCCGTTCCTCACCACCCATTATCCTTACAACAGAATCATCTGTACGATTATAGATATCACGGTTATGTAGGATAGTCGCATCCACAAAAGGTGAAAACTGATCGAGTGCCGACTGATTATCAATGAGGATTGGTTCGCTGCTGAAATTGCCACTTGTCAGAACAATAGCCTGAGTTTTCAGTTGGCGGAACAACAAATGGTGAAAAGGCATATAGGGAAGCATCACTCCAAGTAAGTTTAAACCGGAATTTAAATTTTCAGTCATTAATGAACCTGATTCCGTTTTCTGTTCAAGTAATACGATGGGTCTTTGCCAGGATATCAATGACCTTTCTTCATTCTGATCTAAATGGGCATAGCGATTAACGCTTTCCTTATCGCAGAACATCACCGCAAAAGGTTTTCCTTCCCTGTTTTTAATGGCGCGGAGTCTTTTCACCGCTGTTTCATTGAAGGCATCGCAGGCCAGATGCATTCCTCCCAACCCTTTGACAAGGACGATTCCGCCATTATCTAAATAGGCTGAAACATGATTAACGATAATTCCGATCTCTTTGCTTATCAGGTTGTTTCCTGCAAACAGCTCATATTGAGGACCACAAACACTGCAGGCGGCAGGTTGTGCATGAAACCGCCTGTCTGTGACTGTTTCGTACTCTTTCCGGCACGCCGGGCACATGACGAAAGATTTCATGGTTGTTTTAGCCCTGTCGTACGGCAGATCTTCGATTATGGTGAACCGTGGCCCGCAGTTGGTGCAATTCACGAAAGGATAATCCAGCCGGTTGCCAGGCTGGTCGATGTCATGCAGGCATTCCTCACAAACGGCAATATCAGGACTTATCTCGGTGATCTGGCTCGATATGTCGAGGCTTTCATGAATTGTGAAGGACGGAAACGAGATTGGCTCAATTTCCAACAGGGTGATTTCATCAATCAATGCGGCGGGCGGAGCCTCCTGTTTGAGTGAAATCAGGAAATTTTGAATATTTACGGGTGTTCCGGTGATTATTATTATTACATTCTCATTGGTGTTTTTTACCCAGCCGGTTAACCCCCAATGGGTGGCAATCCGGAAAACAAAGGGTCGGAAACCAACCCCCTGCACCAGGCCGGTAACTGTTATTTGGAGAGATTTGGTGTTCAAGGTATCTTTCTTAATAGCTCACGTAAATGTAAATATATTTGTTTTTATATTTACCCCCAAAATCGAATGATATGTTAACCTTTCTAACCGGATTTATTGCAAGTGTGGCTCACGTGGCAACGGGTCCTGATCATCTTGCTGCAGTTACCCCACTGGCTATCGACAGCCGGAAGAAGTCGTGGATGATAGGTTTTTCATGGGGTTTCGGGCATACAGTCGGGATGTTGCTGATCGGAGCTTTATTTCTGATTTTTAGGGAGTTCTTGCCTGTTGAGGCGATTTCCAAACACAGCGACACGGCAATTGGATTTCTCCTGATCGGGATTGGAATCTGGGCATTAGTGCGCCTCTACCGGCGTCACACCCATGGGTACTTACCTCATGCCCACTTTCATACGAGACCATTTTTATATCCTCATATTCATAAACATACCCATCCTGTTCCTCTGGTTTTTGAACATCCGGTTGTTCCTGTTCCTCATGATCATCCTCATGAACATTCGCATGATCACACTTCACCCCCCGATCACGAAGATCACAGGCAAACTCATGATCTTCACCATCATGAGCTTCACGACCATCCCCATTCTCACGGACATGGACATGATCACCATTATGAATTTCACCAGGTTCATGCTCATCATGATGGTAATCAGGATCATCACCACGAGTCTATTCCGGATTACGGGCATGGGCATGTGCACATCGGAAAGGTGAGGCAAAATGCGTTCTCAGCGTTTCTCATCGGGACTGTTCACGGATTTGCGGGATTCAGTCACCTGTTTGCACTGCTCCCTTCACTTGCACTTCCAACGCTATTGGCATCAGTGATTTACATCATTGCCTTTGCAACCGGAACAATTTTGACGATGATCATATTTGCTTTTATCCTCGGAATTGTTGCACACCGGTCGGAGGTGAAAGATAATCAGCTGTTCCTTAAGTGGTTTTCCCTCACCGGTGCTCTCCTCGCCATCGCCATAGGTATTCTGTGGATTATTCACCCCGTTGGGTGAAGGAACTGATTATTTGGATGGGATATAATTGCTATCTTTAATATTTTTTTGTAAAATTAGAGATTATTTAAAAATTGTATTTGACCTCTTTTGCCCTTAGGGCATAAATCTCAATTGAATAACAAACCATCGAATAAGCTTTGTCCATCAAGATATTAACAGATAATTGGTTAATTCCTATGGGAAATTTGTTTTCAGAATTATATTTTTTCTATTGATATTTATCTCCTGCGGAGAAATTTAAACAGTTTCGTATTAAAAACTACAGTGTCTAATGTAGTGGTTAAAATATTTGTTAAAAAAGGTGATTTATACCATAGGAATTCTTGTTGTAATTATTATCTTTGTTTCAATCGTCATCCATACGTTTTTAAGTGATCGGCGGTGCTAACTATCGTTTTAAAACCATAAATATTAGCCTAAATACAGATGACACCAATCTTTAGTGTGCCTTCTGGTGCGTCGGATTTATTTGGTATTCATCCTGTATATGGCTGTAAATTAATTGAATAAATCTAGGAGAATTAGAATTTCATTCTTTGTTCTTAACCGGCATTCAGTAATCCAATGGGTTTATTATCAATTTTACCGGTTTCTATCAACTTATTAAAATTATTTAATTTTAACATTTTTGTAATTAAATCTTAACATTAATTACAGGTTAAATCGGTTTAGCATAAATTGGAATGTTAAAATATCATGCAGAATGTTAATATTTGATGTAAAATGAGTAATATTCTACAAACAAAGTTTCTTTTTTTTTTGAAATCTTTGTTTTAGAAGGTACTCCAAGCGCAAGTTTCTGAAAGGGAAGTTGTATTTAAGTTGAGTTTTTATTAATAAATTAATTAATTAACTATGAAAAGAAAAATCTTTCAAATGCTCCTACTAGGGATGTGCGTGCTTTTCACAAGCAACATATTTGCCCAGGTTAAAGTGAGTGGTGTTGTTAAGAGTTCCTCCGGAGAGATTCTGCCAGGGGCAACTATCGTGGTCAAGGGGACGACCAATGGTGTGGTTACCGACGCTGATGGTAAATATTCCATAACGGTTCCAAACGCCAAATCTACGCTTATTGTTTCCTTTATTGGGATGGAAAACAAGGCGGTCTCTTTAAATGGTAAAACATCTGTCGATCTTACCTTAGCTCCGACCATTGAAAACCTTGACGAGGTTGTTGTGACCGCTTTGGGGATGAAAAGGTCAGCAAAGTCTTTAGGTTACAATGTTAACCAGGTTAACAGCGATAATCTACAGACAGCAGGGGTTGGTAATGCCTTGAAATCATTGGAAGGAAAAGTGACCGGTGTTCAAATGAACAGCTTGTCGAGTAGTCCAACATCATCGGTTTTATTTACCATTCGTGGTGCTACCTCATTGGGAGGTCTTTTAAATGGCTCTAATGCAACTATTAACAACAGTACCCAACCCTTAATAGTGATTGATGGTATTCCTGTTGCAACCAATCAGATAGGTTCTGTTTCTGGAATCGATGTTGGTAACCGGATGTCATCTATTAATCCTGATGACATTGAAAGTGTCTCTATTCTAAAAGGGGCAGGTGCTGCTGCACTTTATGGATCTTCAGCAGGATCAGGGGTCGTACTGGTAACGACTAAAAATGGCTCTAAAGCCAAAAAAGGGTTAGGAGTTACCTATAGTAATGAATTCTCTATCGAGAGGACTTTCAATACGCCTCCGGTTCAGCGCAGATTTATGCGTGATGCTGAAGGAGATCAGGCTTATATGAATGGCCCAGATGGTGGTGGATGGGATATTGCAGATAGTAAAAATATCAGTGCAAATGGTCCGGTACCACAGTGGAATTTGATGACGCAACAGTTTGATTATAAATTACAGGGGGCATTGGGGGACAAAGATCCTTTAAAGGCTTTCCTTCAAACCGGGGCTATGGAGACGAATAATTTATCGATAACAGGAAATTATGATAAAGGCAGCTATCGTTTCAATTATACAAATATGATATACACCTCTGTTGTTCCTAACAACCAAACTACTCGTAATAATATTTCATTTAATTCAACTTACAAATTGAATAATAAGATTACGATTACATCAGAGGCTGCTTATACTCACACTTACACGCCTCAACAGGCAAATATTCAAGGACATCTGGGGGACAATGCCATAGCAGTAGCAATGACCACATCAATTGACATGCCGAAGATGTCTGTTTTCAGAAATGCAAATCCGTGGTTAAATGGGTTTACAGGTATTTATCAGAACACACCATATCTTAAGAATGTAAATCAAACCGGCAATAAACGGTTTGCTAAAAATAATAGTGACGGGAGTGATGGTAATGTAGGTTCAGACAATCCATATTTTGATACTCGCTATAATATCAGAACTTATTCTAGAGATGTAGTATTTGGTAAGGTTCAGCTGGATTATGAACTTCAGAAATACTTAAAGTTAACATTGCGGACAGGTTTGGATTTCGAAGGTTTTGGTTTAGAGCATAAAATTCCCTGGGATTCCAAGAACAATAATAAGGGTGGTTATGAAGAAACCAACAGCACTTCACTTGCAACGAACAGCGATGCCATGTTGAATTTTAGTAAGGGGTTCTTAAATGACAAGTTATCAATTGACGCTACCGGTGGTGTGAATTTCGCCTACAGTGAATCGAGTGGCTCCAGCTTTAGCGGCACGGATGGTTTGGTGCAGCCTAATGCTTATAATTTTGCATCGATAAGCCAAAATTCCAAAAATAATGCAAGCATTTTTCGCAATATTGGAGGCAGGTCCTACAGTGTTTATGGTACTGCCAGTATTGGATGGGCCAGACAAGTGTTTTTAGATGTATCGGGACGCAATGATTGGGTAGGCGTTTTGGCACCACAAAAAGTGAGCAAATTCTACCCGGGGGGATCTTTAAGCTGGTTGTTATCTGAGACCTTTAAAGAACATTTGCAATGGGCTGATCTTTTGAAATTAAGGGCTGGTATTGCTGAGACCGGTTATGGAATAGGACACCCCTATAATTTAGATACTTATGGTATAGCCGGAAGTTACTGGAATGGAGTTACTATGGGAACTGTCGGTGGTGCTCTGGTTGACCCTAACATTAAGCCCGAATTGAACATTACAAAAGAGGGTGGAGTCGATTTTGGTATCCTGAATAATCGGATTTCAGGTGATTTTACAATCTATGAAAAACGGCATATTAATCAGATACAAAGTATTCCTGTAACCTCTTCTTCCGGTTTTGCATCACTTCAAACAAATATCGGGGCCGTTAAATCAAATGGTCTTGAGGCATCATTAACTGTTGTCCCAATTAGGAATAAAAACTGGGAATGGAGTGTTAATGGGTCTTTCTCCACCTTTAAATCTGTGGTTCAGGATCTAGACTCCCGTTTTACAACAACCCAAATTTCTTATGTTGAAAACACTAATTTCTATTTGTATAAGGGAGCAACATTAGGCGATATGTATGCACAGCAGCCTTTGCCAATTATTCAGTCAGGCGCTTATAAGGGACAGGTTTTGATTGACCCGGATAATGGAACTCAGGATATATCAAAGGGATTATCACCTGCCTTAGCTAAAAAAATTGGTTTTATCGGAAATATCAATCCAAAGGCAGTTTGGAGTTTCAATACCAATGTAAAATATAAGAATTGGAATCTTGGAGTGGTTACAAGCTTTCGTGTAGGTGGAGCATTTGTATCCGGAACTGCCCGTCGGTTGGGTGATGATGGTTTGTTAGATATGAAACAGTATTTTGGTAAAAATTACAGTAAATATTATGCTGGTGGGCGTTTTGCTGGTGGTTTACCCAGTATGCCTGATCCTACCTCCATGTTCCCTGGTTCGGCATGGTCAACATTTAGGAATGATGTACAGTATTATATGTCAACTTTTAATGGTGACCCAAGATATTTTGGCTACCTGAAGGGTGTTTTTATTAATCCAGAAACAGCAGGCGATCTTTCTCAGTATAATGCCGATTCTCGTTTGAGTTTGGCAGACAATTCCTATATGGTCAATGGCGCTAATCCAACCCAAACGCTTTATTTTCAACCCTATTACATGGAAGGTCAGAACTTTTGGAAGAATTCTCAATTTATCTCGAGTAGTGCCACCAGTTTTAAAATCAAGGAGATCAATCTAACCTATAAATTGGATAGAAATCTTGCAAGTAAATTGATGTGTCAGGATATATCGTTTACAGCTTTTGCTAAAAACGTGATGTATTGGGCAAAAAACAGGCTGCATGAGGATCCTGAAACAGCTTTTGATGGCAATGCAGTAAATGGTCTTGGTGGATCAAACTATACGGTACCTCCAGTGAGAATTATGGGTATAAAAGTAACTGTAGGTTTTTAATTGAAATTTAATAATAAATGTATACAATTATGAAAAAAATTATATTTTTCTCATTTGTTTGTTTGTTCACTCTTATTCTGGTTTCCTGCCATAATGAGCTTAGAATAGCCGAACAGCAGCAGAATTTTGATAACCAATATCTTGGTTACTCAAAGTATCAACTGACTTCTGCCATTGTGAATACTGCCATTCCTTATGGCAAAGGTGTTACACTTGAAGAATTAGGACAATCAGACTGGTACTTTGTAAGTTGCTATGCAGCAGATAATATGCCAACATTTTATTTAAGCCGGACTCAATACTGGTCGGCAAACGATGGATCCAATCCATATACCGGGGTCTTTCGTACCTGTATTGCAATGGAGACTTTGGCCAAAAATGAAGGCAATAATTCGTATATCGCATTATCGTATATTTTAAAATGTGTTAATCTGGCCTATTTAACTGAAAAGTATGGCGATGTTCCATTCTCAAAGGCGGTTCTGGGACGTGCCGGTGATGTTTTTCCGACCTATGATTCACAGAAATCAATCTATACACAGATGTTTGACATGTTAGATAATGCTGTTAAAATTTTGAACGATCCCAATTCTTCCGCAATTGATGCGACTCAGGATGTAATGTATAAAGGAGTTAAAGCCCAATGGATCAAATTTGCCAATTCCTTAAAATTCCGTTTGATTATGCACTCTTACAAGGCCTTCAAAGCTGCTGGAACGGATTATGCGGATACTTTGAAGGCAATTGTGGCAGGTGGAAATTTTATGCAAACCAATGCCGACAACGCCTCGTTGCCATTTGTCGGGACCTACTCCGGGGATACCTGGTATTTAAGCACGGTAAGCTATAATAATTCCAATAATTTCACCTCCTATAAACCGACAAACGCGATCGTTGGGAAATCAAGGGCACTTAATGACCCAAGATTGTATGTGTGGTGTGCACCAGCTGCCTATCCATTAACGGCTGCAGCTACAGCCTCAACACAAACTGTTATGATTAACGGCTTTAATAATACAGTTAATTATTCACCAGTAGGTTCAAGTCCGCTTACCACGACTGGTGCTGATGAGAATGGTAATCTGTACACGTTTACTTATCCGCTTGATACTATGTGGGTTGGTCCGGTAAATGTACAGGAGATCAACAGTCAATTTGGGTATAAAACTACGGTATATGACAATGGCAGACTTTGTGCTTTGTCTCAGTTGTTTCAAAAGCCGAAAGATTCCCGTTTGTCGGCTGTTATGATGGAATCAAGCGAAATGCAGTTTTTGCTCGCTGAAGCCCGTTCCAAAAATTTAATTACTGCCGGTACAGCAAGTAGTTATTATAATGCCGGTATTGAGCTGTCCTTCACAAGGTGGGGCATCACCAATAGTGGTTCCGGAACTCTTACTACCAATTTTGTTGGGACTAGTTCAATTTCCACAGATTTTGGCGCTTATGAAAAGCAAGCCAATGTCGCTTTGGCTAATGATGGCAGTGCGAATGATTTAAAATTGATTGCTTTCCAGAAATGGTTATCTAATTTCCTCACAAATTATTCAGAGGAATTTACTGAAATCAGAAGAAGTGGAAATCCAGCCTTCGCGTTTAGTATCGCACCTGCTTTTACTACAGGAGAATCTTATCCTTACAGGTATCTTTATCCTCAGGATGAGCTTAGCAACAACAGTACTAACTACAATAGCTCACTCACAGATCTTGGAGGTAACGATGCCGGTGGCGCCAAGATGTGGATCTTCCAGTAAATATCTGTTAATTACAATATGAATATTAAGTGCCACCACCATTTGGAGGTGGCACTTTTTTCGTTAAAATATTTTGGTTAAAAAAAGTGGTGGATTAATTTTGTATCTTGCAGACATAAACGATTAGATATGAGGACAAGTGAGATAATCAAAGAAATTCAAAGATTACCAATTCAAAAAAGGATCTTGATGATTGAAAAAATGATTCATTCAATTCGCAAGGAGGAAGATACGAATCAGCTGAAAAAGGCTGCTGACAACTTGTATTCTGATTACAAATCTGACAAGGAATTGATTGCATTTTCGAACCTTGATTTTGACGACTTTTATGAAGCAAGGTGAAGTTTGGTTAATAAATCTTGATCCAACGGTTGGTGCTGAAATTCAAAAAATTAGACCGGCAATAATTGTGAGCGATGATTCATTGGGCAGATTGCCATTGAAAGTGATTGTTCCTATTACCGACTGGAAAGACAAGTATGAAATTGCACCCTGGATGATTAAAATAGAATCCAATTCTATAAATAGACTGTCTAAAGACTCCTCAGCCGATTGCTTCCAGGTTCGGTCAGTATCTCAGGAGAGATTCGTTAAAAAAATTGGCACCATTTCTGATCAATTAAAAGCGGAAATTAAGGCAGGATTATCAATGGTGTTATCTATTGATAATGAATAATCTACATTCCGGATTTTTTTCTGAAGGTTCATCCAATTTCTCAGATATCAGACATTTGCTTTGTCGGTATACTGCTTTTAAAAATATCCCGTCTGGATGGTTTCCCGCTGGCAAACAGGATAAATAAACAGACCTCAGCGAGGTCGTAAATTTATAGAAAAAAAGGATCAAAATAAGGTGTTCGACTCCGGTCGGAGTCGAATTCTACTCTTTAATATTTCTATAAACATACAAATCCTCCGGATTTGAACTAATAACATTGATATTTTTAGAATTAAAATGAAAAAATTCACCTTGTTTATTGCTTCCTTTTTCCTTTTTATGGCTTCCTCTGCTATAGCGGAAACTGCGAAAACCGCAAAACCGGTTTTTAAAGATGTCCCGTTCACCCAGAATTATAGTATTAAATATTATTCAAAGAGTGAGGGGCTAGCTCTGTTTAAGGCTTTTTCTGACCGGAACGGGGTGATTGAAGTATTATCCCAGGATGGACTATTGAGACCCTACGCAGGAGCCTTCCTCTATCCGGGAACGCTGGAACCGGATTTATCCTACCGTCCAATGGCAGACCGGAAGATTGTCAATATGGGGATTAGTGATCACCAATTTGTGTACCTTGACCCTATCGCTGTTTTGAGCAATGCATGGGCGGGAAAACTGTTTTCCCGTCATGAAATGGCCGGCGCCCGCGTTTTTGATGGTGATCCAACGGTGGCATATATGGTTGCTGATGGTACAACTTTAAAATGTATCAAAGATTCAAAGGTACTCTGGTCTGGTAAAACAAAGGATGAGGTACTTGATATCCGATTCTCTCCTGAAAACGGTGCATTCTGGATTCTAGGAGGTAGTTCGCTGTCTGAATTTTCCCTTGAAGATCAAAAATTGATTACGGTTTTTGAAGGGTCTGATTTTACCTCCTTTGATCTCTGCGATAAGGGGACAAAAACCTTTATCGGGACGAAGAACGGTTATCTCGAGATCAATAATAGTACTGGAAAACAAACCGGTGATATTCACCGCAAGGTTCCGGTTCCTGAAATCAACTGTGTGGCATCGGTAAATGGTCATATCTGGTTTGGATCGGCCATGGGAGCTTTTATGTTACGCCCTGATGGAAAGTATGATTATTATAACGGTGAGCGTTGGTTACCCGGTGATCAGGTGAAACATATCTCTGAAGGGCCCGAACACTCGGTTTTAATTCTTACAGATAAAGGGTTAGGTCAGATCTGCTTTAAACAGATGACCCTTGAGGAGAAGGCAATGTATTTTGAGAAGCAGGTGAGGGAGCGACATATCCGGAACGGATTTAATTCCTCAACCGAGGGGATGATGCACGGGAATCTTTCCACGGGTTACCTGAAAGATTCCGATAATGACGGATTATGGACCTCGATGTACCTGGGGGCTGAAATTTTCAGGTATGCCGCTACCAAATCGGCTGATGCGCTTCAGAATTGTTACGAATCGCTGGACGCCATGGAGCGCCTTTATACAATCAATAGCGCTCCAGTCGGTTTCCCTGCACGTTCATTCGAACGGCATGGCGATATGTCCAGATTATCCGATCACGATAGATGGCAACATGCTAAAGACCCTGAATGGGACTGGAAATCGACAACCAGCAGCGACGAAGCAATCGGACACATTTTTGCGTTGGGAGCTATGGCTGAACTGATTAATGTAGAGCCCATGAAATCGAGGGCAATCCACCTGATTGATATTTTAATGACCCATATTGTTGAACATGGATTGTACCTTTACGATTATGACGGCAAACCAACCCTTTGGGGGCGCTGGAATCCGGAATATGTGAATGCCCGCCCGCTGATGGTCGGCGACCGGAAAATCTGTTCTTCGAATATCACCTCCATGCTTCAGACTGCCTACCGTTTTACCCATAAGGAGATCTTTAAAACCAAAGCTCTTGAGTTATTGTATAAATACGGATACCTTGAAAATCTCATGCGTCCGATGAATTCGATTGGGGAAGCACCTGCCGATGCCGACGAATTAAGCAAGGATTTATCTAACGGATGGAACCACTCCGATGATGAAATGTACTTTATCGGTTATTGGGGGCTGTATCGATATGCCATCAACGACACCTTAAAAGCAAAGTTCAAAGAGGCAATCATTGACCATTGGCAAATCGAAAGGCCCGAAAAAGAGGGGGCCTGGGATATTTTTACGGCATTGGTCAGCAATGAATTTGATCTCAAAGAGGCGGCATGGTGGCTTCAAAGGCATCCGCTCGATATGATCAATTGGAGCATCAGGAACAGTCACCGAAAGGACATTGAACTGATAGCTCCCAATTTCAGAGAGCAAACCACCCGGGAGGTTCTCCCGCCTGATGAACGGCCGGTCTCAAGGCATAATGGAAATATGTTTACCCTGGACCGGAAAGGCGGAAACGGGAACGGAGAAGAGAGTGCCGGCGATATCTGGCTTTTGCCTTACTGGATGGGACGTTATCTCGGGGTTATCAGTGCTCCCGGGAAAATGAAGAAATGAAAGAAGATTGAATATTTATTGATATTCAGCCCGGTACGGGCGATATTTTGGTCGCTCCAATGGAAATGAAAGAATGAAGAAATGAAAGAAGGTTGAATATTTATTGATATTCAGCCCGGTACGGGCGATATTTTGGTCGCCTCTAGGGGAAATGAAAGAATGAAGAAATGAAAGAAGGTTGAATATTTATGGATATTCATCCCGGTACGGGCGATATTTTGGTCGCCTCCAGGGGAAATGAAGGAATGAATGAAGGTTCAATTTTTATAATTCTTTGATCTCAGCCCGGTACGGGCGATATTTTGGTAGCCAGGGGTAAGCGAACGAAGAGAGCGCAACCCCGGGTTAGTAAATCGCGAATAAAACCGTTCGCAAACAATGGTTCAAAAAAGCGTTCGGCATCTTTCGGACGGAACGGTGGTATCCTTCAAAGAAGAGGAATTAGCTAAAAATTAATAAGAAATCATATTCTATAAGAAATCATATAAAATAGACAAAGTGGATAAATTTAAAAGACATCTCCAGGTGCTGGCTGTTGGATCTGCAATGATGTTGGTCCAAACGAATTTAACTGCGCAGGATCTTCCTCTCCATCAGGACAACTCCTATATCCAGGATTACAGCATCAAATTTACTGTTCCGGATAAAAGTATTCAGCTGAATCAGGTTGCCTCTGATCGGAATGGTTACATTCAGGTGTTCTCCTCAAAGGGTTTGCTAAGGCTACGTGCAGGAGAATTTCTCTTTCCCGGAACATTGGTTGCCGATGTGCAGGATAAACAAACTTCAGATAAGAAGATCTCCGGAATCGGAACCTATGAGAATCAACTGGTCTATATCGACGATACAGCGGTACTGAGTAATGCCTGGGCAGGGAAATTATATTCCAGACATTCTTTACCTGAAGCCAGAATATTTGCCGGGGGCAAAGCGTTCACCTTCCTGATTTCAGATGGGAAAAGCCTTCAGCTGATTAAAGATTCCCAAAAACTGTGGGAAGGCAAATTGCCCGGTGAAGCGGTAAAGGACATCAAATTTGATGCAGACAATAACCTTTTCTGGATTTTAGGGAGTACTTCGGTGAGCCTGTTCTCTCCCGAAAAGAAAACGGTCGAAAAGGTTCTTGAAAGTATAATTCCCACCTGTATTGCCCTTTCTGGTAGCAGGCTAGTGGTTGGTACCTCTGACGGGTATTATGAAATGGATACCAAAACCCGGAAACTAAATGGCGATGTAAACCGGGAATTGCCATGGACTGAACTCACTTCGGTAAATGAAGTTAATGGTCATCTGTGGTTCGGCTCCACACGTGGTGCGATGAAGCTTCGCGAAGATGGTAAATATGACTATTTTGCTTCAAAGCGGTGGCTCCCATCTGATTCGGTAATTCATATTGCCAAAGGACCGGATAACTCGGTACTTGTATTAACTACTAAAGGATTGGGAAAAATCTGTTTTCAACCAATGACCCTGCACCAAAAGGCGATGTACTTTGAAAAACAGGTTCGCGAGCGTCACATCCGGGTTGGATTTAATGCCACTGTTTCTGCTATGACCGATGGGGATGTTACTACAGGCAGCATGGAAGATTCTGATAATGATGGATTATGGACTTCGATGTACCTTGCCGGGGAAACCTTTCGCTATGCGGTAACCAAATCGGATGAGGCTTTGCAAAATATACGCGAAACGATGTACGCCATGGAACGGCTCTATACGATCAATAAAATTCCGGGTTTCCCGTCGCGCTCGTTCGAGAGACGCGGTTATAAATATCAGGACAAGCCCTGGCGCAGGGCCGAAGATCTCGAATGGGACTGGAAATCAACCACCAGCAGCGACGAAGCGATTGGTCATATCTTTGCATTTGGTGCCATTGCAGAGCTTATGGATGTACCAGATGTCAGGAATCAGGCTATTATGCTGATTGATACGCTGATGTCGCATATCGTAAAAAACAAGCTCTATATGATTGACTGGAATGGCAAACCGACACAGTGGGGCAGATGGAATCCTGAATATGTGAATCAATACAAGAAAAATGACGGGGACCGGAAGATCTGTTCTTCAAACATTATGGCGATGCTCCAGACAGCCTACCATTTTACCCATCGCGACATTTATAAAAATGCAGCGTTTGAATTGATGGAGAAGCATGGATTCCTTGAAAACCTGATGCGTCCAATGCGCGAAATCGGTCCGGCATCTGATGGTGCCAGCGAACATGAGAAAGCTCTGGCAGATGACCATTGGAACCACTCCGATGATGAGATGTATTTTATCGGCTACTGGGGCTTGTACCGTTATGCTTTTAACGATACCTTGAAAGCAAAATATAAAGAGGCTATTCTGGATCACTGGCAAATTGAACGGCCTGAGAAGGAGGGTGCATGGAACATCTTTACCGCCATTACCGGCACCAAAGAATTTGATCTGAAAGAGGCGGTCTGGTATTTACAGCGCTATCCGCTCGATTTGGTAAACTGGAGCGTAATGAACAGCCACCGGAAGGACATTAAAAAAATCGCACCCAACTTCCGTTGGCAAACCATTAAAGAGGTGCTTCCTCCCGACGAGCTTCCGATCGAACGACACAATGCCAATCGGTTTGGTTTGGATGCAGAAGGAAATGGCGGCTCTGAAAACAGTGCCGGGGACATTTGGTTGTTTCCGTATTGGATGGGACGGTATTTGGGGGTGATTAGCGCACCGGAAAAGGAAAATGAAAGATTGAAGAATTAATATTGTGATATCCTATTTCTTTAATTTACAATTTTCAAAAAGATTTGGTGTTCTTGAAATTTGATATTTGGGATTTCGTATCGAAAGATTACGTGTTCTTGCCATTTGATGTGGGAGATATTATATCGAAAGATTGCTTCGTCGCTCATAAGCTTAATTGGTTCTTTGAAAGTTTGAATATTGAGCTCCTCGCAATGACAATGTCATAGGTTTAAAGTTGAGGGACAGGGGGAGTTGGCGACTCTGCCGCCAACTCCCCCTGTCCCTCAGGCTCATACAGTGAAGACGGTCATTGCGAGGAGCCGTCAAAACTCATCTGGTCAGTATTGACATATAATATCGTTACTGGCGACGAAGCAATCTTTTCACATGAAGGCAATTATCAACAGGATAATCAATTCAATTTTGAACAGTCTTTTACAATTTTCACTATTCATTTATATGATACAAAGACTCTATAACCTCAAATTACTGCGCTTTTCGGTGGTCCTTATCCTGGCTGCCGGAATCATTTCCTGTGCTCAGCAGGTCCGGGAACAATCGGTAAAGGATATTATGGACAAAACCTTTACCCAATTGTACAGGACCATGAGTTCCAAAGAATTGTCAGCAATTGACGAAAATAAGGCCATGTCACTCTTTTCAAAAGACGAGTTGCATATACTGGCCACACGTCACTGGATGTTTACTGCCAATGTACCGGTTGTGGTCTCTGTAATGCGCAGTACCGAGCAAAACTTAATACCTTTCTGGCTTCCGGAGAATGGGTTTTTAAAAACAGATATGATTGTCAAGAATGCTCAGGTTTCCTACGAAGTGTGGCAAAAATCATTTGATGCAGGTCCTGTTGGTCTTGGAATCAATGGGTTTGAAAACTATACGCTTCATTATTTTGTCTCTGTAGCCCCTCAAAATAACAAAGATCAATTAATCCTGACCAATTTCACCCCCTCCAATCAATTTGTAGGGGTCATGGATATTGGAGCCTTCACCTACCACGACTGGGATGAACTGGTTTTGATAGAGGTTCCGCCTCCATTAAAAGGTCAAAAATTGCTGACTACTATCCGGGGTCGTGGAGTCGAGAGTCACCTGATCGGGGCTTTCCGTAAATCATCCTACCCTTCCTCTGCAAAACCTGACCAGGTGATGTTAACCTGGAGTTCTGATCCCTCAACGGGAATGGATATTCAGTGGCGCACCGATACAACAGTCGCTGATGGCGTCGTAAATTACAGGGCGAAAGGGAGCATTCAGGAACTATCAGTCAAGGCTTCCAGGTACAGGATGGAAGACCGTGTTTTGATGAACGATCGTTATATCAATCGTTTTACTGCGGAACTTAGGAACTTAAAGCCCGGAACAACTTACGAGTACCGGGTAGCTCCGCAAAAAGGGTGGCCTGATGAATATTCTTTCTCAACTCCTGCAAAGGACAATCAGTTCTCATTCACCTGGTTTGGTGACACCCATTTTTCTCCCAGATTCGGAGATATCTTTGCAAAAGCGGAAAAGGCTCATTCCGATGCGGCATTTTACATGATAGCGGGAGACCTTGTCAGTGATGGATTGCATCGTGATCAGTGGGATGATCTTTTTGAATACTCGAAGCATATTATTCCCCGCAAACCGCTTATGTCTGTTCTGGGAAACCATGATTCACGGTATGGCCTGGGTGCCTTGATGTACCGGGAACTATTCAGCTATCCCAAAAACGGACCGGCTGATGTCCCTCCCGAACAGACCTATTCATTCACCTATAAGAACGCTTTTTTTCTGATGATTGACTGTACTTCACCAATTGAAATTCAAAATTCATGGATTGAAGAGCAGCTTGCCAAATCAAAGGCGACATGGAAATTTGCGATGTTTCATTTCCCACCATACAACTGGGAAGAACCCTATTACAATATTCAGAAAGCCTGGGTATCTTTGTTCGATAAATACCATGTTGATATGGTGATGAGCGGCCATCTCCATTATTACATGCGTTCAAACCCGATGAAAGCCGGGAAGGTTGTTAAATCCTTCAAAGATGGTACTGTCTATGCCATATCCATAGGGATTCCGACAGACTATGATAAAATTACGGATGAACCTTATGCCGCAGTACGGAATCTGAAAGGAACACTATATCAGTACGTTAAAATTGAAGATGAACAACTGAAATACATTGCAGTTAATGCAGATAATGAGTTGATTGACTCTTTTACGATTAAAAAGTAATATTTTGTCCGTTAGGATATTGATTTACATAGAATTTCAGAATTAATTATGTTTCATTTGATAATATCAAGAACCATGAAATCAATCATCTATTCATTTAAAGCACTGCTGTTAATAACCATTTTTACAGGTTCAGTGATTGCACAGGATGGCTCCAAAACTACCCAAAAATTGTGGAAGCCGCAGGCAGATGAGGTTTATCTTCAGGAGGTTGCCAGGAAAATTTCCTCTGATAAGCCGGTTCAAAGTGTGGCAGTGCACAATTCTCATTGCTTTGCCGTCATCGACGGGAAAATCAGCGGGCTTAACGGCGATAATTTTAATCCGGAAAAGTCATCTCCGGGTGGTGTGAAAAGGCTCATTTCAATCAATGGAGACCTTTGGGCATTGGCAACCGACGGGATTTACCGGTTTAAAGGCGATCTGTGGCAAAAGATTGATAGCCTGGAATATGTCGATCTTTGCGTTCATAACGGAATCTTACACGGAGCTACCAAAGAGGAAATTTTCCGGTTGGAGAACGATCATTTCGTATCCATCAAACCTCAAGGAGGATATTATTCAAGCGATGTGACTATGTTCATGGAAGATGGTTCGCAACTCCATGCCGATCCAGTCAGGCTTGGACCGATAACCCGAATTGCATCCTACAGCAGCACTCTTTACGTGCTTAGGCCGGGAAAGCTGATTCTTTTCGATGGATTGGTTGTCAATGAGGATTTTATCGACTGGGGACATCTCCCTTCACAGACCACAACCGGTTTGCTCAGTTTTGGAAGCCGCCTTTTTATTGGGACTGATAAAGGATTGGGAGTATTGCGCGGAGCGGCGCTGACCTCCCTCAAAGGTACAGATGGTCTTCCCGTAGAGAATACCACCTGTCTCACCAGGGGTTTTGATGACGATATCTGGATTGGTACAGCACGGGGAGCAGTGCGTATGGTTAAAAATGAGTGGCATTATTTTGGAGCTGATCATTGGTTGCCTGGGAATCAGGTAAGCGATATTGCCGTTGGTGACCGGGTGGTTTATGTGGCTACAGACAAGGGCTTAGGAATCATTACCTATCAGCCTTACACTCTTCAGAAAAAGGCTGATTTTTATGAACGGCATATCAATGAATGGGGCCATAAACGTCTGGGCTTTATCCATACTCTTTATAAAAAGAATGGAGAATGGATCAGGGAAATCAGTGACAATGATGGCGGAAATACGGCTCCTTACCTGGCTGCAATGTGTTATAAGTATGCTGTTACCGGCGACAAAACAGCCCGGAAAGAGGCCGTTGCCTCCTTTAAAGCCCTTCTATGGCTGGAGCGTATTACTCCGATCCGCGGTTTCTTTGCCAGGGCAATCTGGTCGGCTACGGCAGATAAAGATTCCAGAAGTACTGAGGGATCAGGGGGGTTACCAGCGAAATGGTATCCCACCAAAGATGGCAAATGGTTTTGGAAGGGGGATACTTCGAGTGATGAGGTGACTTCACACTTTTATGCCGTTTCGCTGTTTTACGACCTCGTGGCTGAAGGAGAGGAGAAGGAATTGGCTAGAGAGCATTTGAATCGGATAGCTTCCTATATTTTAAAAAGTGGCTATGTTTTTCCTGACATGGATGGAAAACCTACCCGTTGGGGACGCTGGAACCCGGAATACCTCCTTCGTCCTTATGGTTATAACGACAGGGGAGTCAATGGACTGGAAGTTTTGGCATTCATGCAATCTGCCTATTCGATCACGGGTGACCAGAAATTCGGTAAGAGTTTACAGCAACTGATTGGTTGGGGCTATGCAGAAAATACGATTCGCCAGAAAAATACCTTTCCACCTGCCACCCTTGCTCCCTGGGACGATAACCTGGCCTTTGAAAGTTACAATACATTGCTTCGTTACACTACCGATCCAAAGATGCGATCTGTTTACCTGCGCAGTCTCGAACGGACCTGGGAGGTTAAAAGATTTGAACATATTCCGTGGTTCAATTTTACCTATGGTGCCATGACTGGTAATGATGGCGAACTGGAGCAGTCAGTTAATCACCTGCGCGAATGGACCCTTGATTGTACCGAGTATAATTATACAAATTCACTGCGTGACGATTTACATATTGAGCCGGGATATACCTCCTATGAAGGTGGTTTACGTGCCTTTTCGCCACGTGAAACGTGTGCAAAAACGAGCAGTCAGAACGCCTCTTTCCCGGATGGGGGGGCAAACGGGAATGTGATAAAAGAACCGACCGGATTTCTTAGGGATTACTGGATGGGGCGTTATTACGGTTTTATTCAGGCCCCTTCGGCAACTGATCCTGAGTTGATTTCAGTAGCTCCTTCCAAAGCAGGGCCACAAGGAGCGAAACCGTATGATGGGCCAGATATGCCGGCGCTTTAAATGATTGATTTTGAGATAATTTTGACTTATTAGAAAAGAAGAGTTAAATTTAAAATGCAAAATACTAAGAGCAAAATGTAAATAAACACTTATATCTAATAGTTATGACAAGTTTTTCTGATGATATGTCTGATCGTTTTTTAATGTTTGCGGTCAAAGTAACACAACTTGAAAAACAAATCTGCAAAACCTATTCGGGTCGCCACATTTATAGTCAACTATTTCGGTCCGGTACATCTGCGGGGGCAAATTATGAAGAAGCAAGGGCTGGTGAGAGTTTGGCCGATTTTATTCATAAAATGCAGATAGTACTTAAAGAACTTCGTGAATCACATTTCTGGATAAGACTTATCCTTGCAGCTAAATTGATCAATACGGAGGATGAAGGTTTGAAATTTATATTCAAAGAGTCAAAAGAATTGGCAAATATTACGGGGAAATCAGTGGTTACTGCCAAATCAAAGATGGCTAAAAATTCATCCAAAGCATGAATATGGCTTAATACTTGCATTTTGCCACTTGCATTTTATATTTTGTATTTGCCGTGATATTAATTCAATCTTTATACAGGTAATTTGCAATGAATTATCAATAAGTTAAACTGTTTAAAAATTTCCCGTAGGGAAAATCTGTCGGTAGAAATAAGAATTTATGACCTTTGTTTTGTCCCGTACGGGACAATAGACCGCATATTTTCAATTTTTCTATCCGCGGTTGACGGATTCCTAACGGAACCTGAAAACAAAATATAAACAAATTCTAAATCTCAATAATATGAATCTCATAATTTCCAGAATTTTTCTCCTCATTTTCGTTTTGGCTACCGGAGTGCAAAACTCACTCAGGGCGCAAACCGACAATCCGGTAGACCATGTCAATCCATTTATGGGAACCGATTTTTTTGGCCATACTTTTCCCGGAGCTTCCCTTCCCTTTGCAATGGTCCATTTGAGTCCTGACATCAACACACAGGGGTGGACCTATTGTGCCGGATATATCTATTCCGAGACTTCAATCATGGGGTTTAGCCATACCCACTGGAGTGGTGTGGGAATGGTGAACGGCGGGGATGTGATGCTGATGCCAATTGTTGGAGATAAACTGCAGACAATCCCGGGATCACCCGATAAGCCGGGTGAAGGATACCGGTCAAGATTTGACCATGCGGATGAGATTGCAACTCCTGGATATTATTCTGTAATCCTCAAAGATTACCAGGTAAGAGTGGAACTCACAGCGACAAAAAGGGCAGGATTTCACCGATATACCTTTCCAAAAGCGGATAATGCACGGATAATCCTGGATTTAGGTCATCAAATTGGGGCAAATACCTCGGAGGAACTGTCTGATTTAAAGATTTTGAACAACAACCGCATTGAAGGGACAAAAAGTGCCGGTCTTGGCAAAGTCTATTTCGTCGCTGAATTCAGCAAGCCTTTTACCTATTACGGAACCTTTGATAATGATCTTAAAACACCCGAATCGGGGGGAAGCATTTGGCCGTATAAGGATGGTGAAACCGGGAAAAATATCGGGGCGTTTGTCACTTTCAGGACTATTGCCCATGAGCAGATCCTGGTAAAGGTGGGGATCTCTTATACCAGTGTCGAAGGTGCACGAAATAATTTAAAGACAGAAATCCCGGGATGGGATTTCGATGGCGTCAGGAACAGTGCCCGCGAAATCTGGAATAACGAGTTAAACCGGATTAAAATTGATGGGGCTACCAACGACCAGAAAGAGATCTTCTATTCTTCGCTGTATCACTCGCTTCTGGCTGAGTATATCTCGCAGGATGTTGACGGAAAATATTTCGGATCAGACAAAAAGGTGCATGAAGCCAAAGGATTCGATTTTTACGGTTCTTTCTCCTGCTGGGATACTTACCGGTCGCAGCACCCCCTACTGACCCTTATTGAGCCTGATCACATCAACGATATCATTAAATCGATTGTAGCAAAAACCAGGGATTATGGCTGGTTGCCTGCGCAGCATTTTCTCAATATTTTTGGGGAAACCATGGTTGGAGACCACCTGATTCCCATTATTGTGGATGCCTATATGAAAGGTTACCGCAATTATGATGTCAATTTTATTTATCAGGCGATGCGGACAAAAGCGCTTGAAGAGCCAAAGCCGCCTGTCCCTCATTATGCGGGCAGATCAGGCCTCAAATATTATATTGAACTGGGATATACGCCAGTCGATAAAGTCACCGAATCGGTTCCCAATACACTCGAACTTGCCTATGATGACTGGTGCATAGCCCAACTCGCCAAAGCGCTCGGGAAGAATCAGGATTATGATCTTTTTATGAAACGAGCTCATAACTACCAAAACCTCTGGGAACCAACAACAAAATTTATGCGGCCGAAATTGACTGATGGTTCATGGCTCGAAGCGCTGAACGGACGCGAACAGGAGATTGTCAAGGTAGGAGATCACTCTTATTATAAATATTTTGATCCGCTGCTGGTTGGCAAACGTCCGAGTCGCCATTATACCGAATCGAATGCATGGCAGTATATCTGGGCGGTACAGCATGACGTAAAAGGATTGATAAACCTGTTCGGGGGAAATAAAGCCTTTGTGGCAAAGCTCGATACCTTTTTTGAGATGAGTCCGAATATCACCCCTCCGAAATATGTGGGTGTTGTTGGAACAATCGGGCAGTATGTTCATGGCAATCAGCCTTCACACCATGTCTCCTACCTTTACGATTTTGCAGGAGAGCCCTGGAAGACCCAGCTCAGATCAAGGCAGGTCGTAGAGCAACTTTACCGGAGCGGTCCCGGTGGTGTCTGCGGTAACGAAGATATGGGATCACTTTCATCATGGTATGTTCTTAGCTCCATGGGGATTTATGCAGTTACCCCGGGAAGTCCCTATTATGCAATCGGTAGCCCACTCTTTGGACATGCAGTTATTCAGCTTGCAAAAGGCAAAACATTCACCATTGAAACACGAAATAATTCCCACGAAAATAAATATATCCAATCGGCTTCACTGAATGGCAAACCGATGAACAGAGCATGGCTTTCGCAGCAGGAAATTGAGGATGGAGGAATTGTAAGTTTCGAAATGGGTCCGGAGCCAAATAAAAAGTGGGCTTCCAGACCTGAAGATGCCCCACCGTCAATGAGTAAATAGGAGAATTTTATAACAAAATGAATGGATAATTGAAGGTATCCTACTTTTATTGAGTTAGTTAATTGCTGTTGGCTTTTAACTGCTGGCATGAATGCCTTTTGATAATTGTCCTTAAACCTTAAACCTGCTTCATTCAGAACAATTATGGCCTGACATTGTTTGTTATATGTAAATTATATCAATATGAATCAAGTATTTGTTAAATGGGCAATATTGTTTTTTATCTGCCTTAATTTTAGTTGCCATTCACAATCAACAAACAAAAATCAAATGGGAAAAATAGAAGTTGGGAGTACGGTTCCCTCCTTTTCATTAAAGGATCAAAACGGCAAGGATTTTGACATCGATTTAGTCAAGGGCAAGAAAAATCTGGTGATCTATTTTTATCCCAAAGATGATACACCGGGCTGTACTAAAGAAGCGTGCTCGTTTCGTGATCAGTTTGAGGTTTTCAGCAGCGCAGATGCGGTGATTATTGGAATAAGCGCCCAGTCGGTTAAAAGCCATCTCGATTTTGCCAACAAGCACAGGCTCAATTTTACACTGCTAAGTGATGAGAATAACCTGGTACGGAAATTATTCGGAGTTCCGACTAATCTTTTAGGTTTATTGCCCGGACGCGTAACCTATGTCATAAATAAGGAGGGTAAAGTGATATTCATTTTTAACTCTCAAATGAATGCAGAAAAACACATCGAAGAGGCCTTACGGATTCTGAAAGAATTAAAATAATTGATAACGCCTTAAATTTGATTTAATTAACGGTCCAAAAATATTGTTTCAGGTGTTTTTGGATAAACTTTTTACCGAGATCAAACTAGAAAAGCCCCTGTCAGGAGGCTTTTCTTACTACAACCTTTTGTCCCGTACGGGACAGTACAATACCTCTTTATCCCTTTATCTATCGACAGATTTTCCCAACGGGAAAAATTTAAACGGTTTCTTAATGTCTTACTTAATAATCGGAGTTAAGACAAGATTCTTGTAGTAAACTTTTCCGTGATCACCCTGCAGATAAATTGGACCTGGTGAAAATACATCCGATTTCAGGGCACCCCCTGTTGGGCCATAAATTGGCTGATTATCAATGATTTTTATGCCATTTAGGATAACTGTGGCATGTCTGTCGCAAAGTGTGATATCCATGGTCTGCCAGGTTCCTGCTGGCTTTTCAGCACTTACCGTAGGTTTGATCCGGCTGTAAACGGCACCCATATTGTGTGGATCAAGCTCCTTGCCATACGAATCAAGAACCTGCACCTCGTACATTCCGCGCAGATAAACACCGCTGTTACTTCCTTCAGGAACGTTAACCTCGAGTTTGAGGTTGAAATCTTCGAATTCCTGGTCTGTTCTCAGGTTGCCATAACTGACATGATGCTCACCTTCAGTCTGGGCCGGGTCATTGGTCAAAACGCCATCCTTCGCAGAGAAACCATTTTTCTGTTTCTCGTTTGTCAACCTCCAACCTGTAAGGTCTTTGCCATTAAATAAATTGACAGAAGTTCCAAATTTTATTTTAGTCAGATCAGGAGCAGGAGGAGGAGGAGGCAGTTTTGTTCCAACAAACGAGGTGGAATCAATACCTTTCCCGTCACGATGCGGATTGAAGATAAACCCTGCAATTTTATCCCCTTTCTTTTGCACCTCCAGCCAACTGGTGATCAACTGGGTCTTAAGGGGTTCATTGTTCGCATCTTTTGTCCGGATAATCTTGTCAACTTTAGTTACAACCAGAAACTTATCTCCGGACAAATAGACATGGGCCATTGGGTTTACACTGCCCCCGCCCCAAAGCAGATCGGCATCAAGGTAATCCTTTTCCTGCCGCACTTCGAGCCAGCCAACTGAGCCACCCGAAATATCAATCGTCCATTGCCCTAAAAATTCAGTGATGTCTGTCTTTTGAACAGGCTCCACTTTAGGCTTGACATTGCATGAAATGATTGATAAAGAGATTAAAACAATTCCAAAACAGGTAAAAATAGTTTTCATTAAATTGAATATTAAGTGATAACTTTCACAAGAATTTATCAATTGACAACCTTGCGCTTATTTAATTTGATCTTTCAATAATAACATAAATTCCTTAAAAATCAAAGTAGGATAATTGGAAATAGTAATGGTTTTAAACCTTTTGCGGGGGGATATTGTAATTATACTGATGATTGTTCATCAGACTTATTGAGAAGATAAAACAAGAGTGATGAAACCGGAGCAAAATATAGATACATTGGATTATAACCAGGCTGGTAATGAGAAGTTTATCCTTGAGGATTATCAGGGGGCAATAGCTGATTATACGCAGTTTATAGCTGATCATCCAAATGAGGCGGAACCCTGGTACAACCGGGGAAATGCAAAATATAATCTTGAGGATTACCAGGGTGCTATTTCCGATTATTCGGTAGCCATCAAAATTGATCCAAATTATCTGTTAATCTATAACAACCGGGGGAATGCCAGGAATGCTCTTAAGGATTTCCGCGGTGCAATCGCCGACTATACATCCGCAATATCGGCCGATGCCGAAGATGCCACAGCCTTTTACAACAGGGGGTTTGCCAAAAATTCGGTAGAGGATTTCCGAGGTGCAATTTCCGATTTTACGGCTGCCATATCAATTGATCCTTTGCATATTGAGGCGTTTTATAACAGGGGTGTCAGTAATTATATGCTAAACAATCATAAGGTTGCAATCGCCGACTATTCCAGGGCGATTTCGCTTGAGCCTTATGATTCAATGGCTTTTTGCAGCAGGGGGCTGGCACGGAAGGCAACTGAGGATTTAAACGGGGCGATTGTGGATTTCACCACGGCAATTAACCTGAATCCGGAAGATGTGACCGCTTATTATAACCGAGGTTTGGCTAAAAATGCTCTTGAGGATTTCCGGGGAGCTGTTTCCGACTTTACCAGGGTGGTATCACTGAACCCGAAGTATATCCTGATTTATAATCTTCTTGGCCACGCCAGGTGCAACCTTCAGGATTTTGCAGGAGCTGTTTCCGATTATTCGAGGGTTTTGGAACATGAACCAAATGATACCACAGCCCTGTTTAGCAGAGGTTCTGCAATGAATTCGCTGAAGGATTATCGAGGAGCTGTTACCAATTATTCCAGAGTTATCGAAATTGATCCGGACTATCCACTGATTTACCAGCACAGGGCAAATGCTAAATGTAACCTGAAACTTTACAGTGGTGCTGTTGCCGATTATACAACCGCGTTAGAAAGGAACCCCGATGAAGTTGATTCTTATTATTTCAGGGGACTTGCAAGATTGGATCTGGGTCAACAACATGAAGCAGCCCTTGATTTTGAAAAGGCAGCCGGGCTGGGATCTGCAGAGGCCGTCGAGGCCGTAAGGAAATATTGTTAAAAAATTATATTAAACCTTTTTGCCCTTTGGGCATCAATTTCCATAAAACAGAAAGTCAATGAAAACCAATTGTCCGTTAGGATATTAACGGATAATCAGATGATTTCATACTGAAAATTTGGTTTCAGAATTACAATTCCTATAGATATTTATTTCCGAAAGAGCAAGTTTGAACAATTTCTATCCCTTTACAGAAATGTATTGCTATAAAGTGTCAAGATTACAATGAACACTCTGCCAATCGCCAGCTATCCATTTAGTTTAATTATACACACCTAAAAAGACATCTAGCCTGGAAAGAAAATATATATTTGTAATCAGTACTGATTTAAAGATTACAATTATGTCAGAAAAAATATTGGGTGTTGGTTCACGCGTAAAGCATCCGCAAATGGGTAAAGGCGTCATCGTTCAAATACGTTCAGATGCCTATGAAATTGGGTTTATTGATTTTGGTGTCAGGCAGATCATGCGGGATTATGAAGGACTGGAAGTCCTCGAAGCAGTGGAAACACCGGATGATCTGGCTACCTACGAAAAGATCGAGAAGAGCCTTACCCGGGTATTACGTCGTTTCAGCGATATTCAGGAAACTGTTCCCCTTGGACAGAAATGGACCGGTGGAAGAATGGTGCTCTACCCGGGTGATAAGTCCCTCAAAGAGAAGGAGATTCCTGTTGAAACCTTTTTTCACAAAATTGTGATGGTTCGTGACAGGGTTCGCGTGATGGAACAGCGGATCAATGCCAGTAGCCTGACTGATGAGGAAAAGGTTGATCTGGAGCAATACATCACACGGATATATGGTAGCCTTACCACTTTCAACGTGCTGTTCAAGAACAAGGAAGAGCAGTTTATCGGGGAACGGGGGAAAGAATAAATTCAGGGCCTTGTTATTAAAAGGTTTACCACATTAGGCACATTAGACCACAATAGTAGGTTAAATAGCTAATGTGATCTATTGTGCCTATTGTGGTTTTTCCTTTGATTTGAGACTACCAGCGCATCAGATCAGATTGATTTCCCTATAGTTTAAAACTAAATATCCCATTAGATTTTACAATGAAAATTATATATTTCATCTTCTGCTTCGGCTTAATCAACCTTGCAGCTTCTGCCACTCCTTCCAAATCATCGAAACAACCTGTAGAATATGTCGATGTATTTACCGGCACCTCCAATTCGCGGTGGATGCTAGGCCCTTATGCCTCTGTACCATACGGAATGGTAGAGTTGGGCCCTGACAACCAGGCTTCGGGATGGATGGGGGGATACGAATACTCCATCATGAATGTTTCCGGATTCAGCCACATCCACGCCTGGACCATGTCCGGGTTGCGCATAATGCCTGCTATGCAGGATTTTACCAAAACCGATGGAGCCCCGGACAGGCCCTATATGGGTGCCAGCGCTGGCTACCACTCACGAATCGAGAAGTCCACAGAAAAAGCCTCACCCGGATATTACTCCTGTTTCCTTTATGATGCCCATTGTAAGGCGGAGATGACGGCCACCACACGCTGCGGATTTCATAAATATACCTTCGACAAAGCTGGCGAAGCAAGGATCATTCTGAGTTTGCTCTTTCCCGCTGAGGATCAGGCAGTAATACGAGATGCTAAAATAAGTAAGGTAAGTGATTCATTGATTGAAGGTTATGCCAACACAATTGTCCCTGCAACGAAAAACCAGGAATACATCCTCTACTTCTCCATTCATTTCAGCAAACCGTTTAAGAGTATGGGGGGATGGGTCAATGATTCAATCGTCGATAATACGTCACAAATAGTTGGAGCCGGTGATGTGGCCGCTTTTGTAAATTACAGTACAAAAGTCGGAGAACCCGTTATGATCAAAGTGGGTCTCTCGCTGGTTGATCTGGATGGTGCCCGCAATAACCTGAAGAGCGAACTTGGTGAATATGGGTGGAATTTTGAAAAAGTAGCTTTAGCCGCCAAAAACAAGTGGAACGATCTGTTGTCCAGGATTAAAGTCGATGGAAGAGAGGCCGACAAAAAATAAATTTTATACCAATCTGTACCGAAGTTTTGCCAAGCAGACCTGGAACGATGTGGATGGCCGGTATTGTGATCCCTTCGAAAACATACAGCAATTACCTAAAGGTCAGGATATATACGGAGGTGATGCCTTCTGGAATACCTACTGGAATTTCAACACCATCCTGTCGCTGATAACTCCCAATATCATGAATAATTGGGTAACCACCCAGCTCGAACTTTTTAAACATACCGGGTGGACCAACAACGGACCCACAGGTTTGGAGCATACCCGGGTGATGGGGGTAACTCATGAGATTGCCCTGATGGTCGCCGCTTATCAAAAGGGAATCCGCAATTATGATGTCAGTCAACTATGGGAGGCGGTCAGGCATAACGCCACTGAACAGGGTAAAAAACTTGATAAAACGGGAAACGCGGGGATGGAATTTCTCGATATTTATAACAAGCTGGGCTATGTACCCTATGATGTTTCGAGACGGTCGTCCAGGACGCTCGACTACTCCTTTACAGATTTCTGCACGGCACAGCTTGCCAAAGCGCTTGGCAAAACGGATGATTATACGTTCTTCCTAAGGCGCTCAAAT
>Ga0364881_10141_pt1 | contig 46580 bp, 47 predicted proteins | sample ExccelJu500001D4_5_FD_206923 | JGI IMG/M metagenome (GOLD analysis project Ga0364881, IMG submission 206923) | Enriched cells from Trout Bog Lake Hypolimnion, Wisconsin, USA - BchlTB.July30.5000.01.D4 | ecosystem: Environmental > Aquatic > Freshwater > Lake > Hypolimnion/Profundal zone | place...
TCAGTTTAAGGATTATATCAGCAACGAAATTCTGGCCAAAGAAATTTTACTGGTCGATTCGCTGGCCGATTTCGAAGAGGTTGAGCTGAACGAAGAGATACTACAGGTGAGGGTAGAACTAAACTAGCATTTGCTTGTATAAAGTGCATTTCAACAAGCGATAAATTGTATTGGGAATGAAAATGTTTGTTTAAAAAACTTAATACAAAAAGTGCCGTATAGCACAATGAGTAAGCAGTAATTATTTAAGCTGCAAACTAATTGTAATCAAATAAACAAAGCCAGGTTTGCATGAAACCATATAAAGTTTTATTAATTGTTTTGGGAGTGCTGGTTCTAGACCAGGCCGTTAAAATTTGGGTGAAAACCCACATGGTAATGGGCGAAGAGATTACTATTACCAACTGGTGGCGTTTGCACTTTACCGAAAATCCGGGTATGGCTTTTGGCATGGTTTTGCCGGGAGCCTGGGGCAAGTTGATTTTGAGTGTTTTCAGGCTGGCTGCGGCTGTGGGCGGCCTTTGGTATGTATTGCATTTACTGAGGAACAAAGCGCACACAGGTCTTATCATAGCCTGTTCATTAATACTTGCCGGTGCAATTGGCAATATGATAGATGGAGCCTTTTACGGCATGATATTTTCAGACAGCTACGGCAGCATAGCCCGCATATTTCCGAAAGAAGGGGGGTATGCCGGCTTTTTACAGGGCCATGTTGTAGATATGCTTTGGTTTCCATTAGTGCATGGGTATTATCCTAAGTGGGTTCCGATTTGGGGCGGCGAATATTTTGAGTTTTTCAGGCCCGTTTTTAACGTGGCCGATTCAGCCATAACCAGTGGGGTATTTATCATCCTCATCTTTCAGAAGGCATTCTTTAAAGAAGAGGCGGATAGCCTGGTGACTAATACCTCTGCGCAGCAGGAAGAAAGACAAGAGGTGGTTTTGAGTGTGAGTGAAGCTTAGTAATTTTTAGATCGCATGGGGGTGTTCTCCGCTTTCATTCGTTTCCGGCGGTCGGGTATAGGCCAGCAAAAAAACCGCCAGGATGTTGGCCATGGTGTATGGCGGGGCCACAATCAACGCCAGCAAATAAAACAACAAAATCACGGCAATGAATCCCCTGACACGAATACAAATTAATTAAGCGTCATGTTTAGATAACTATGAAACGGGTTACACCTCATTAAAAATTTATATTCTTGCAGAAACAAAAGCTGTACCTATGTTTACAAGCATCAACGATTTTGTATCTACCTGGAAATATGAATCGGAAAGCACGTTAAGATATATTGACGAGTTGACAGACAATATGCTTGCCGTAAAACCACACGAGCACGTTCGCAGTGCCGGAGTTTTGGTGTGGCACATGATTCACACCATTCCGGAAATGATGAATAAAACGGGGCTACATGTTTTGGGTAAAGAGCAGCAGGATTATGCCGGTGAAACGGTGGCTGAATTACACAATGAATGGGTGCTTTCATCAGACTCACTTAGTGAACAAATTACCGCAAGTTGGACTGATGCGGATTTGCAAAAAGAGGATGATATGTACGGTGAGAAATGGAAGCGTGGCACTACGCTTCATATACTTATCACCCACCTGGCCCACCACCGGGGCCAGCTCAGTGTTATTATGCGATTGCAAGGAAAGAGGGTACATGGAATTTACGGACCTGCCTATGAAGAGTGGTCTGAATTTGGGGCAGCACCTATGCTATGACTGGCGGTGCAGCACCATTAAACGTTGATTGAAATATTGATTACCCACTTTTAAATAGTTGGGATGCAGACCAAATTCAATAAAGCCGGCCTGCTCGTATATTTTTGCAGCGGCTATGTTAGTGGTTATAACCCCAAGCACAATATGCTCCATATCCGGCAATTGAAAAGCTAAATTAGTGGTGGCTTGCAGTAACTGTAAGCCGAACTTATGGCTCTGGTATTCGGGTTGGATGTACATTTGAATAATGAGGCCCCGGTGCTGCGCCTTGGTTGCTTCCTCGCGCACAAAGCCGCAAATGCCTATGAGCTTTTCACCATCAAAAGCCCCCATAATGAATTTTTCTTCCAACTGCTGTTCGATATTCATTTCGAAAGCAAGTTTAGGTTTAGCCACTTCCGCTTCGTAACCGGAGCCAAAGTTATTGGGATAGTTTTTAAGGCTTTCAAGACGCAACTCGCGATATGTTTTTGAGTCGGCTGGTTGTAGTTTACGGTATTGGATATTCATTTTCGGATAGGTCTCGTTATGCCCTGCCATTAAATCCGGAAATGATTTCGGTGTCGTCTCTCAAATATTCCGGCTCTAAAATATCAGATTGAAAATTTTATTGCCGAAAATATACACCGCAATAACCGTGGCCACAATAGCGGCTACCAGCACGGCACCGGCGGCCAGGTCCTTAATCTTTCCGGCATCCTTATGATATTCAGGTGACACATGGTCAACCAGTGATTCAATAGCTGCGTTCATCATTTCCAACGAAACAACCAGGCCAATGGTAAGCGCCAGGATGGCCCACTCAAGGGCGCTTAACCCGAGGTAGATACCCACAATTGTAACCACGCCAATAGCCACCAGGTGTATGCGCATATTCTGCTCTTCGCGCACGGCAATGAGCATTCCTTTGATAGCATAGCCAAAACTTTTAATAAGCTTTATCATAGTATGGATTGAATGGCCTGGTCCAAAAGTATCTCATCGTTGTCAAAATTCGCAAAACCGCCGAACTTATTCGCTTCTTTTAAGGCGGTTTTAAGGTTAAAGTCAGCTTGTCTCATCGAAAATGCAACATTTTGCCTAAGCAATTGCTCTGCCAGGTATTCCTGCTCTGTTTGTCCGGGCGTAGGAATAAAGATGGCTTTTTTACCTAACCGGGCCAGGTCCATGATGGTGCTGTAACCCGAGCGCGCTATTATTAAATCACTTTGTTCAATAATATTATTCAGTTGGCTGCTTAACAAGTAGTTTACCTCTTCAAGGCTTCCATCCACCTCTCGGGTTTCTTCACTTGCAATTTCTCCGCGTAATAAAAAGGCCTTAACTCCTGCTTCTTTCAACTCGTTTCGGAGGATATTACACAGCATCGTTCTTTGCGGTTCGGGGCCTGAGGCAATTGCGGCTATGGCGTATTTGCTTTCGCGCTCCAGCTTTTTAAACCTGGACAGGTAACCAATAAAACGAGTGTGCAATGGCAGAACAGGCATTAAATCACCCAGAATACCGGTGTTTTTGGCAGGAACCCAGCACTCAGTAAATTTATTGATTTGCTCGTGATTAAAGCGATTAACCAGTCCTTCCATCCATTTAAATCCTGAAGGCATGAGGATATTGATCTGGTGCGTAATAAAAATGGATTTTGCACGCGCTGAATAGCAACCGTACCGGTTATCAGAAATAATAACATCAATTTTTTCTCGGATAGCCAACTCGTTTATTGCTGCATGCTCCTGGCGGATAGTTTTGATAAACCCGGGCAATTGTATGGCCATTTGCCAGACCATGGAGTTGTTGGCTCCATAATGCGGATTATACCCGGGTAAAAGAAAGTGCTTTTGTTCCGGAAACTCCCTTTTCAGTAGCTCTGCAGCACTGCCACTGCCGGCAATAATTACCTCGGCATTTCGTTTTATTAAAGCACTAATAACAGGAATGCACCGGGTAGCATGACCAAGGCCCCAGTCGAGCGGGGCAACTAAAATTCTACGTTTGCGTTCCAATTAGAAGAATTATTTTTACCGGGTAAATGTTAAATTGATATGCAAAAGCAAATTAAACATATTGGGCGTATTGTAGTGATGGCATTAACCGGTCTTCTTCTTTTAACTACACTGCCATCGTGTAAGGCTACCCGGTGTGATTGTCCCAATTTTGGAGGGCACCATCTCAATCATAACACCTGATTTATCCGGCTTGCATACAAATTCGTATTTGTTCCATACAAAATAGTTTACGCCTTACCCTTGACAAAACTATTTTGCGCAATTAAATTGAATCTAAACTTAGGCACCCTTGAAACCACTGACCCACTTGCGCCCCGGACAACGGGCATTTATTGTAGACATGAAGAACAGCCTTTTCTGCGAAAAGTTATTTGAACTAGGCGTTTTCCCCGGCGATTTAGTAGAAATAAAAGAAAACACCGGCAGCAACAATTCTATTGTGGTTAAAATCAACAATCACACTTTCAACATTTTTAAAAGTGCGGCTGAAACTATTATTACCAACGTAGTAAGTTTTGAAGTCTGTTTAAACTAAGCTTCAGATGCAAGCGGTTTGCTTTGTGTAAAGCTTTCCAGACTTTTTAGTTTGTCTTCGGCCTCCTTCATACTTCTGATGCCCTCAAAATTCAACACTAAAAATTTTTCGGTTTCACGGAGGTACATGCCTTGCTTATTTCGCTGTACATACTCCAGTATCTTGCTAAAAACGCTGGATGAATAGAAACTTGACTCCTTGTTTTGGATAAAATAACAACGTAAGTGCCGTCCTTTTAAAAGTATTTGTTCCATACCTAACTTCGTGGCAATCCACTTTAAACGCATAGCATCAAACAGCTCAAAAACCTGTTTGGGAACAGGCCCAAAGCGGTCGTGCAATTGCTCTTCAAATTGTTTCAGGGCTGCTTCATCTTTCAACTCGTTCAGGTCGCGGTAAAGAATCATTCTTTCGGTGCTGTTTGAAACGTAATCTGAAGGGATAAGCATTTCCAAATCGGTTTCGATGGCGCAATCGCGCACGTAATCCTGTACACGTTCCATCTCTTCTTTGTAAAGCTCTTTAAAGTCTGTTTGCTTTAATTCGCGCACCGCTTCATCCAATATTTTGTGGTACACATCATAGCCAATTTCTGCAATAAAGCCGCTTTGTTCTGCACCCAGTAAATTTCCTGCGCCGCGTATATCCATATCGCGCATGGCGATATTAAAACCGCTGCCCAAATCGCTGAACTCTTCAATGGTTTTTAAGCGCGCTTTGGCCTCCGAAGTAAGCGTACTGGTGGGTGGTGCAAACAAATAGCAAAAGGCATGCTTGTTGCTGCGGCCAACACGGCCGCGCAACTGGTGCAGGTCGCTCAACCCAAAGTTGTGAGCGTTATTGATGATGATAGTATTGGCGTTGGGAATATCTATGCCGCTTTCAATAATGTTGGTGGAAAGCAGCACATCATACTCGCGGTTGATGAACTTCAAAATTACCTCTTCCAAATGGTCGCCTTCCATTTGTCCGTGCGCTACGCCAATGTCAACATTAGGCACTAATTTCTGAAGCATCTCTTTTACTTCGGCAATATCCTTTACCCGGTTATGCACGAAAAAAACCTGGCCACCGCGGTACACTTCATATTCAATGGCTTCCTTAATTATTTCAGGGTCCAAAGGATGTACCGAAGTATTAATGGGTTGGCGGTTAGGCGGCGCTGTATTGATAATGGAGAGGTCGCGTGCGCCCATCATACTAAACTGCAAGGTACGCGGAATGGGTGTTGCGGTTAGGGTGAGCGAATCAATGTTTTCGCGCAATGTTTTGAGGGTTTCTTTTACGCCAACGCCAAACTTTTGCTCCTCGTCAATCACCATTAACCCAAGGTCCTTAAACTTCACTTTTTTGCCTACTAAACCGTGGGTGCCGATTATGATATTTATTTTTCCCTCAGCCAGCCTTTTTAATGTTTCCGTTTTTTCTTTGGCTGATTTAAACCGGTTGATATAATCAACCTCTACCGGAAAATCTGCCAGTCTTTCCTTAAACGATTTATAGTGTTGCAAAGCCAGAATTGTGGTGGGCACCAGCACTGCCACCTGCTTGCCATCGCAGGCTGCTTTAAAGGCGGCGCGGATAGCTACCTCGGTTTTGCCAAAACCCACATCGCCACAAACCAACCTGTCCATGGGCGACATGGCTTCCATATCGCGTTTGGCATCTTCAGTGGCTTTGGCCTGGTCAGGAGTGTCTTCGTAAATAAAAGAGGCTTCTAATTCAGCCTGCAGGTACGAATCCTTAGAGAATTGAAATCCTTTCGAGGCTTTACGACGGGCATAGAGTTGAATCAAATCGAAAGCAATCTCTTTTATTTTTTTCTTGGTCTTCTTTTTCAGGTTACCCCAGGTTTCGCTACCCAGTTTATTTACCCGCGGCCCCTCGCCTTCTTTTCCTACATACTTCGAAATTTTATGCAGCGACTGAATGCCCACATACAAAATATCGTTGCCGGCATAAATCAAACGCACAGCCTCCTGCAATTGTCCGCCAACTTCAATTTTTTCAAGACCAGAATAAACACCCACACCGTGGTCGATATGCGTTACAAAATCGCCGGGCTTTAATTCGCGCAGGGTTTTTATCAGCAACGCTTTGTCGCGCGAAAAACCTTGACGCAGGTTGTATTTATGGTAGCGGTTAAATATCTGGTGGTCGGTGTAACAGGCAACTTTTAAGTCGTCGTCGATAAAGCCCTGGTGCAAACCGATGTTGACAGGCGTCCAGCTTACTTTGGCTTTCAGGTCTTCAAAAATGGCGTAAAAACGCTCTACCTGTTTCAGGTTTTCGGCAAACACCAGGTTGGTATATTGCTTCTCGTTATTTTGAGCCAGGTCTTTAATCAGCAGGTCGAAATTTTTGTTGAAGGATGGCTGTGGACGAGAGTGAAACTCTATCCGTTTTTCGGTTTTAAAGAAACTCTGCTTGCCGAACTCTATTACCTTAAACTTACCTATGCCCTTGATGAAATCGGCAGAGGTTAAAAACACCTCTTCCGGTGCTCCTTCCAGCAACGGATGATTAGGATGCTCCAGCCTGTTCTTTTTGATCTCCGGTTGTGCTTTGGCCGCTTTCTCCATGGCAATGTTCAGAATATCCATGAGTACAGAGCCGTCTTTTATCCAGATGATAGTATTGGGTGGAAATACCTCAAGCACTGAGGCCTTCTTTTCGTTGCCAAAGTGAGTTTGAATGTTGGGCACAATGGTAACACTGGCAATTTTCTTAACCGACAACTGTGTTAGCGGGTCGAAGGTTCTGATGGACTCAATTTCTTCGCCGAACAATTCAACCCGGTAAGGATATTCATTGCCGTACGAGAAAATATCGATGATATCGCCGCGAATAGAAAACTGGCCCGGCTCATAAACAAAATCAACCCGCTCAAACTCAAACTCTACCAGCAGGTCAATCATAAAATCTATATCCAGCTTTTCGTTCACTTTCATGCGCAGGGTTTGCTGCTGCAACTCTTCGGCTTTCACCACTTTCTCCAACAACGCTTCGGGATAGCTCACCGCCATTTCAGCGCGCGAGTTAGAATTACTCAACCGGTTCACGGTTTCAGTGCGAAGCAAAACATTGTTGTTATTCAGCTCCGAAAAATCCTGCGGACGTTTGAAGGAATCAGGGAAGAAAAAAATGTCTTTGTTCTCCAGTATGTTCTTCAGGTTATTTTGAAAGTAAGCAGCCTCTTCTTTATCAGTTGCCGCAGCCACAAAAGCATCCTGGCTGCCTATCAGGCCCTTTAAATGAATCTCGCCAAAATCTTCGCCGCTGGTAAGTAACTCTTTTAGCTGTCGCACCTGGTTACTCTCTGCATAACGCTGCAATAATTCATTCAAATTCATACACGGCCCGCTTTTTCAATTTGGTTAAAAACAACTAGCCCCGCAGGGGCTACCGGCGGGGTATATTAATGTGCGAATATAACAGATTAGCCGGTGATTTGTTTGGTAGCAGGGGTCCTTTGCCCTCTTTCGAGTGCCCCGGAAAATAAAAAATGGGGGGGGGGGATACCTTTTTAAAAAATGGGTATTGATTATCAGTTCGTTAAGTGCCGGTTTCGGAAAAAAGGTATACCCCCCCCCAACTTTATAGATATGTATTTGTCTCATGGTCAACAAACTAGTATCTTAAAAATAAAATTAATCTATTGCGGCGGTTCCCACAAGTCGCTAAAGCCTTGTTTATCAATACTTCCACCAATAGTAAAACCGCTTCAACCACTCGTTATTAACGGCAATTAACCCGTCTTCATAATGCCACCATTGCAACTCATCAAAGCGCGAGTTATAGGCACCCCGTATAACTACTTCAATACCTTTCTTTTTTAGTTTGCGCTTAAAAACCTCCTGCACACGGTGGGTATGCAGCTTGCTGCTCACAATCATCAGTTTTTTAATTTGATGGGCCATACAGTAGTCGGCTATAATATCCGATTCTTCTTTAGTGCTGGTTCCGTCCCGCAACTCCACAATCATCGAATCGGGTATGCCTTGCCTGCGCAGGTTAGCCGCAGTCATATCCGACTCAAGCGTGTCGATACCGAATACTTTTAATTCTATTACCGGATTACCACCGGTGCATATTACGCGCCGTGTGTAACCGGCTTTCAGAATTTTGACCGCTTCATTACCACGGTCGAAACCACCACCTGATAATACGACCAGGGCATCTGTCTTTTGCAGGGAGTCTTCAACAATTAAAGAAGTGGCAAACCACCTCAACTCGCGTTCGCGAAAAACATAAAGCATCAGTAATAAAAGTGCCAGCGAGAAAACAACAATTAAAAACCTGCGCATAGCACTTAGCTTATTTAGCCGCTACCCTGCTGTTGAGCCAGTTAATGAGGTAAGTAAACACCTGTGTTCTGTCGGCTATTGGTTCGTTGTGCAATTCATGATAAAAGCCTTCCCATAGTTTCAGGGTAACCAGTTCTTTCGGTGCTTTAGCTGCAAACTCCTTAGTGCCTTCAGGCGAGGTTAACCGGTCGGCGGTGCCATGCATCAGCAGCAAAGGTGTTTTCAGTTCAGCGGCGTGTGCCAGCGCCCATTGCCCGGCATTGAAAAATCCAAAAAACATACCGGCCGTAATTTTACCATGGTTAAAAGGGTCGGCGTTGTACTTTTTCACTTCGTCTTTATCACGCGAAATACCGTCCGAGTCCAACTCCGCTTTTTCGGTAAATGCCGGGTAAATATTTATCATCATGCGCGCCAGTAAAATTTTAATGGCGGGCGGCTCAAACCCCAGTTTCAATAGCGGCCCTGTGGCAATAGCGCCCGTTAGCACCGGATTGCGTTTCAGCAAATAATTCAACACCTCACCCCCACCCATACTATGGCCCCACAAAAATTTCGGCACACCGGGAAAACGGGTTTCAGCCTCTGCTAATATTATTTTTATCGAGTCAAGCATGGCTTCGTAACCGGGGGCATGACCTCTTTTACCTTCGGTTTTTCCGTGCCCAAACTGGTCGTAGCTAAGGGTTGCATAGCCGGCATCAGCCAGTCGGGTGGCAGCATCGGTATATCGGGTGCTGTGCTCATTAAAGCCGTGTACCAGGCAAACCACCCCTTTGGGCTGCGGCACGCTCCATCCCTGCGCAAAAAATTTCAATCCCTCCTGTGTCCAACTCCATTCAAAATGCTCCATGTTATATGACTTTACACCGAAACTATAAAAATTTGCCGATTCGTGGTTTCAAAAAAATATCTTTGGCTAAAGTTGAAACCGAAAATGCCTCTGAACAATGAAAAAGGTCCGGTTATTACTTCTTTTGCAGGTCATTCAAATTTGCTAAATAAAATAAACATGAAAAGGATGTTGCTGATTGTAGGAATACTGGTGCTGGCGGCTGTAATGTATGTTGGCGGTATGATTTTGTTTGCCGTTATAACAGAATACAAACCGAAGCCGGTGGAAGAAGTGGCTGTCATTCCGGCTAAAACGCCTGTGCAGGGCACCAATGTTATCAGCGACTCCACTTTTACCTTGCTCATCTGGAATTTGGGGTACGGTGGATTAGGTGCCGAAGTAGATTTTTTTTACGATGGCGGAAAAATGGTAACCTCGCCCAAGGAGCATGTAGAAAAAAATAACCGCGGTATGGTTGAGTTGCTTAAACAAAACCAGGATGCTGATTTTATTATGTTGCAGGAGGCTGACCGGAACAGCAAGCGCAGCTGGAGGATAGACCAGGTGGAAGAATTTGCGGCCGCCTTACCCAACCACGATTATGCATTTGCACCGAATTATGTGGTAAAATATGCACCTATTCCTTTCCTCGACCCCATGGGTGATATTTATGGCGGCCTTGTTACCTATTCAAAACATACACCGGTTGAATGCAAACGTATTGCCCTGCCTAACATTACGGATTTTCCGCGGTACCTGTTTTATTTAAAGCGGGGCCTGATATTGCAACGGTATAAACTGGCTAATGGTAAGGATTTGGTGCTTCTTAATACCCACTTTGAAGCCTACGATGCCGGCGGCCTGGTAAAAAAGGAGCAGCGCGCCCTAACCAAAAAAATACTGGAGGAGGAATACGCCAAAGGCAATTATGTTATCCTGGGCGGCGACTGGAACATTGCACCACCTGATTTTAATGTGCATACCTGGGAGCACAAAAAGCTAACCGACGAACTGTACCTGATGAATAACGACTCGGTTTTTGTGCCGGGCTGGCATTATACCTACGACCCGACTACCGCTACCAACCGCAAAAACGAAACTTCGTATACCGAGGGCGAAACCTACAAAACCATTATCGATTACTTCTACATGTCGCCCAACATTGAAGTTGATTCTATACACGGCATCGACTTGCACTTTGCTTACTCCGACCATAACCCGGTAAGGATGAAAATTAAGTTGAAGCAGTAGGGAATTACCCCGTGACCTCCAAAATGAGAAATTAATTGTGAAGTTCCCATGAGCCTTTCGGACGGCAAAGTTTAAGGGTTACATCTTCCTTCACCATGGGATTAACCAAAACTAGCAAATTCACCGGCATACTCAAACCCTATATTTTAAGCTCTTTCCGGTAGTCGTCAAAACTGGTTTTTCATGCTCAGCTTGTAAGGATTGATTGGCGAAGGCCAACGTTAAACCTTAAAAAAGTAGGCAAAGTTAGATACTGGTCTGAGAAAGAAATAGAAAAGTGAGTGGCGTATTTGAATTCTCGTATTAAGATGGTTTTAAAGTTGCCTTTCTCAAAATATTAAATAGCAACCCATGGGTTGGCGGATAAAACCACACATCTCTCTATTCTTATTGGGGCCATTACCCCAATAGTTCTAGCAGCATTAATGCGGGTGACAACATTTGCCAAATCCTGATATGCGCTGTTTAACTCTGTATTAGGTTTCCATACACAATTAAGTGGCAGAAAATGATTCCGTCCATTGGCTGACCATGACTGGGTGTACCCTACACGAGCCAATTCTTGTACAACCAAAGGCTGCTCCGCGGGATTATTTAAATCAAAAATGATGAAAGCGTTCATACTTGTTTAGTATTTAGATATTGCTCCAATGTAGAAATGGCTCCCAAGATTATCCCATATAAATACCCCTCAACTAATGGGTTTTTCTTGTCTGAAGGCTTGTTGCGTTGCACAATAAATTCTTCATAGCTATTTATTCCCTTTTCTTTAAAGTTTTGAAGAAGAAACCCCGAAGAACTTAGCCAGCCTAAGAAATAATCCAGGTTCTCCAAATCTTTAGCTGTAGCGCTATTCGCCTCAACCTTACTTTTTAAAAGAGAAAGCTCTATTTTAGAAAGTTGGGGATTTTCAGTGATCATTGTGGTCATTTTGTGTTTCTATATTTTGTCCTTGCTGAATACTAGGATTGCTTTGTGGAATATTAGCCGCTATCCACTGCTCAATCAAAACCGTTCTGGCATAAAGAATTCCTAGAGTAACCTCAGCGTCTATCACACACTTATCTATTCTGTCTTGACTGTGCTTATAATGCTCTTTGAAGTACTTTTCAACCTCTGCCCCGACTCGTAAATAGACCGAGAGGCTAATTGCCAAAATCAGGGTTATAATCACTCCGCCAAGTATATATAAATCATCGAACCTTTTGTTAATCGCCAAAACCTTTTCCTCAAGCCGAATCTCTCTGATATTGAGATCATTAATGGCGGCTGCGATATTTTTCTGTTCTGCGTCCGGGATAAGATAGCCATTCTCCATCTTGGACTTATCTATCACTCCTGGCTCATTAATCACCAAAGTATAACAGATGAAGACCGTAAGTGTTACTAAGGAAGAGGCAATAAATCCAATAAGGAATCGTTCCATACGCTTGCTACGGGATAGCAAATTAAACAAGTTGTTTAGAAATATCTATTTATTTTTCTTCCCCTTAGATTATCTTTTTGACCCATAACATTTATTAAACCATAGCAAAGTTAATACCTTTTTGGCAATCAAACAAATTTTTGATTTATCGATTTATTTGCCTAATTTAACTATCAAAATGAAGAAAATGAATCACAAGATGTACATGTTTACGGGAACTGCTATAACGGGTTAAATTCTATCCGCCGACATGCAGGAAGTTCCAAATATATGCCGATATGTATTGAAAATGCCGATAGCGAAAGAGGCACGCGATGACCCATCTGAGCGCTGATAAAGCTTAAGGAATTAGAATTGGTTTTTTGACAACTTGCCGTGGTAATATAACTATACTTAAAAAGAAGATAAGATGAAAACGGTGTCGGTTTTAGGAATGGATTTTGTATTAACCCAACTACAATTATTCAGCGTTTCGCTCTTTCACAAATATTCACTAATATTAGTATCGGGTTAAGCTCCGGGCGGGCTTAGCTTATTTATTTTTTCTGTTATGCAATTTTTACTATGAAAAAAATTTACACCCCTGTAATCGTTTTCATGTTGCTGGCCTTTACTTCATACGGGCAAACCAGCGGGTTGGGCGTTAGTTCCTTTGCTACTAAAATTACCGTGCCATTTGTAATGCCCGACGGCACCAAACTGATGACGGATGTTTACCTGCCGCGTTTACAGGATAGCCTGCGGTTATCATTAGGTAAAATTGTTTTGTTGGGCGATACCATACAAACCGATAGTATTACCTTGTTACATGCCGGGCAACAAATTATTTTTTACGATTCGCTGAACGGACAGCCGAATCCTAACCCTTACCAGTTGCCCACCATTTTTACCCGCACACCATATAACAAAGGCGGCTTTGATGCGCTGGGCGGTGTATTGCCTTTGCTGGGTTACAATTATGTGTACCAGGACATGCGCGGCGCTTACAGTTCGGAAGGCGATTATTTTCCGATGTATTCGGATAGCTGGAACAAAAACCCTTACCATGCCAGTGGCCATATTCTCGATTACCTGCCACCTGATGACCCCCGTTTTTCAAACAAGCACGAGGATGGCTACAATTCCATTAAGTGTATTGAAAACCTGACCATACCCGGCTTTTACGACAGCCTGCCGCACACCAACGATAAAATTAATAACGGCAGCATTGGTATGTTCGGCGCTTCGGCCCTGGCTAATACGCAATTGCAGTTAGGCCTGGCCCACCGCATTACCGATTCTATTCCGTCGTTGAAGTGTTTAATGCCCCTGGTAGGTACTACCGAGCATTACATCGCTACCGGTTATAACAATGGGGTATTCCGCCCGGGTATTGTAACCGGTTGGTTAAAGGGGCAGATTTTCAACATCATTAACGATAATCTGATACCCGAAGATCACGACAGGCAAAATTCCATTCACACCTCAGCCGATTATAATTTACCCCAAACCGACACCTTAAATTCGGTGGTAAAAGTTTACCAGCCCAATAAATTTGATGCAGCAACTTTGGCTGTAGACCACTTTACGGTGCACCGGTATCCAAAACCAGATGGCACGCTTAGCCCTGCAGGATTTTACCCCAACTCGGCCGGACGCTCGGATATGGATGCCAGTGCAGCACCGGTGAATGAAAATGGTGAAGCGGTTGACCCCGTAACCCAAAAGCCTTTGCCTAACCTTATTTACAGCCGGTATAATAACCTGGATGTGCCATGTTTTCACCTGAGCGGATGGTGGGATATTTTTACCGAGGGGCAGATTAACACCATGAATTACACCCACGACGCGTTACAAACGCCGAATAAAGATTTGCAGAAAATAGCCATTGGCCCATGGGCGCATCAAACCATTGCTCAGCTTACCACCGGCGACCGTACTTATCCTTCAAACGTGGATGACATTACCCAAATTGACCTGACGAATTTTTCAGTAAGCAACCTGCCTTTAAGCCAGCTGCTGCAGTCGGACCTTATTACCTGGTACCGGTATAATTTGAACTACAATCCGCAAAACTTTATCGGCGAGCCTAAATTTATCATTCGTCAAAGTTACGAATGGCAGTTTTTAGGTATCGGTAATTTTGGCGGTGTGGATAGTCTTTTTGTAAGAGTTCCTTCGGCAGACTATATCATTACGTTTGTCCAGATGATGAATTTCTTATCGGGGCAGGGTGGTTTGACCAATATGCCTATACAGATACGGGTAGGTAACGGCCCGGCGCTTAGCACTACCCAGTCTATACCCACTTTAACCACCGTTATAGGTGGCATACAAGGCGGGCAGGTGATTGGTGTGCCGTATAAAGATTTTTCAGTTGTGCCAAGCACGCGTTACTATATACCCGGACCAGACTCAGCGGCCGATGCAGCGTCGGGATACCCCGAAAATTACAAATACGGCAACTACTGGAATAGCTGCGACCGGTTTCCGCCTACTCAAAACATCCAATGGCAGCGCATGTATCTGCATCAAAACGGCAGCTTCAATTTTACAGCCCCAACCACTGATGAAGGTTATGGCATGTATGTATGCGACCCGGATGACCCTATCTTAACGGTAGGCGGCAGTAACATGATTGACCTTTCGCCCGATGGAACACGCATTACCCAGGGACAAATGCGTTTGAGCGATTCAAGCAACGCACCATACACCATGAACCGCGAAGGCGTGATACAATTTAACAGCGATGTGCTTACCGATACGTTTACTATTGCCGGATTTCCCCTGGTTGATTTATTTGCGAAGAGCAACCCCGGTGGCGTGAGCGCCGGACCTACCGATTGCGACTGGGATGTGCGCATTTGCGATGTGTGGCCCAACGGCCAGGTGTACTTTGTGCAGGAAGGTATTGTAAACACCCGCGCCAGAGACTGGGCCCGCGCGCTGGTTGATAGTATGACGATACCGGGCACCGCCACTTGTTATAATGGCGTTGAAGACCCCGGTGATAAAAATATACCTTACAGCAACATCAACATTGGCCAGATATACGAATACGTTTATAAAATGCTGCCTATTGCCTATTGCTGGGCACCGGGGCATCAAATAAGGGTGCTTATCAGTTCAGCCAATTACACCAAGTACCAGGCTAACCCTAATTTACCGCTTAACGACGGCGAATTTTTCCGCCGAAATCCTGGCGATGGACAGTCGTACATGTTCCAGGGTGTTGAAATGTTGCCAAGAGTTGCCGTGCAGCGCGTGCATTTTTCGAATGACAACCCAACCAACATTGCGTTCCCCGTGTTTAACTCATCGCTTTCAACTGCGGTGGCACCGGTACCGGCTAAACCTAATTTTGATATCAATGTGTTTCCAAATCCTGCCAGTGAAAAAGTACAGGTATTCGCCAATCAACCCGGCGAGCATGACCTGACTATTACCGACATTACAGGTAGCGAGGTAACCAACGCCAGGTTCGACGACAACATTATTATAAACACCGGCAAGTACAGCAAAGGAATTTATTTTGTTACCGTAACCGATGCCGGAGACAGCGGTAACCAGGTAACGAAAAAACTGATTGTGCAGTAACGGCTAACGGTTTATGGTGAGCAAAAAACCTGTTCCGTTCGATTTTGTGTTGGAATACCTGGAGCCGTTGCCCTACGTGGTAAAGCCTTTTTTCGGATGCTATGGTGTTTATGTGGGCCATAAAATTGTGCTGATTTTGCGGGACCGGAAAGACCATCCTGAGGTAAACGGCGTTTGGATAGCCACATCGCATGAACACCACGAAAGCCTCAGAAAAAAATTTCCCTCCATGCAGTCTGTTTCCATTTTAAACGACGGCACAGGCGAAACCGGATGGCAGATGATACCGGTTATCGCTAACGATTTTGAATCATCGGTTTTGGAGTTGTGCCAGCTTATCAGGCGAAAAGATGAAAGGATTGGTAAGGTGCCAAAGAAGAAAAAAGGTAAAAATAACGGTTAAAGGCAGACGTATTGTTATTTGATACATTGACAAAAGCTGGCATTATTGCCCTGAACCAGGTGACCCGGGAGGGGTTCACTAAATCTGTCTATATTAGCCCTCCCAAAACATCACACTATGCTCAATATTGTTTTATTCGGCCCTCCGGGAAGCGGCAAAGGGACACAAGCTGAGAACATCATCAACAAATATAAACTGGTGCATCTTTCAACCGGAGATATGCTGCGTGCCGAAATTGCCGGCCAGACAAAGCTGGGTATGGAGGCTAAAACATTAATGGATAAAGGACAACTGGTCCCCGATTCGGTAGTGATTGGCATGATTGAAAATAAACTGGATAGCAATAAAGAGGCCGTGGGCTTTGTGTTTGATGGTTTTCCGCGCACTGTGGTGCAGGCAGAAGCCCTGGATGCTTTACTGGCTAAGCGCAACATTCCTATTAAACTGGTGCTTTCATTGCATGTAAGCGAAGAGGAGTTGACTAAAAGAATTTTGTTGAGAGGCGCCTCTTCTGGTCGTCCGGACGACCAGGACCCCGCTACCGTAAGAACCCGGGTGGTAGAGTTCAGAACTAAAACTGAGCCCTTAATTAATTACTACGCGGCCCAGGGCAAAAAGAAAGATATAACCGGTGAAAAGCCGGTTGCTGAAGTTTTTGCAGCCCTCTGCGCCGAAATTGACAAGGTGAACAACAACGGGTTGCACGCGCATTAAACAGTAGGACTTTTCCTGATTCAATTCAAGGGTGGATTGAAAGTTAATCAATATACAAACGTGCCTTGCTGATAATTTACCGGTGAGGCCATAGCGAAATGGCAGCAGAGAACTTTATAGATTACGTAAAAATACATTGCAAAAGTGGCAAAGGTGGCCCCGGTGCATCATCTTTCCGTCGTGAGAAATTTGTGGCCAAAGGCGGTCCCGATGGGGGCGATGGCGGCCGGGGTGGTCACGTAATTTTGCGCGGCAACGCACAGCTTTGGACTTTGCTTCACTTAAAGTACCGCAAGCATATTATGGCCGAAGACGGAAAAAAAGGCATGGGTGCTTTATCAAGTGGTAAGAGTGGCGAAGATGTTTATATTGATGTGCCACTGGGCACCGTAGCACGCGATTTTGAAACCGGTGAGGTAGAGGTAGAAATTAATGAAGACGGGCAAGAACACATTTTGCTAAAGGGCGGAAAAGGCGGTTGGGGAAACGACCATTTTAAATCGCCGACACACCAGGCCCCGGTATACGCACAACCCGGAGAACCGGGATTGGAAGGATGGAAAATACTGGAGCTTAAATTGCTGGCCGATGTGGGTTTGGTTGGTTTTCCGAATGCAGGCAAATCGACGCTTATTGCGGCAGTATCAAACGCCAAACCGGAGATTGCAGACTATCCGTTTACAACTCTCACCCCTAACCTGGGCATAGTAAGTTATAAAGGAGGAAGAAGTTTTGTGATGGCGGATATTCCCGGCATTATTGAAGGCGCCGCAGAAGGCAAGGGTCTTGGATTAAGATTTTTGCGACACATTGAGCGCAACTCCATTTTACTGTTTATGGTGGCTATTGACAGCCCCGATATTGTGGCTGATTATAATGTGCTGTTGAATGAGCTGGCAAAATACAGTCCTGAGTTATTGACCAAGGACAAAATACTGGCCGTTACCAAATGCGATTTGGCAGACGATGAGTTGCGCAAAATGGTAGAAAAAGATTTGAAGAAAGCGCTTAAAAAAGAAGGCTCCATACCGCTTCATTTTATATCCGCAGTAAGCGGTTTTGGCATTGATAAACTGAAAACGGAGATTATGAAAATGCTGGATAAAGCCAACCCGCCGAAGCCGGCAAAGCAGGAATACCCCGATATTGAATAGTTCAAAATACATTTAACCACAATGCTCACTAAGGTTAGCACAAAGCAATTATTCTTTGTGCTCTTCGTGGTTAAATTAAAGGAGGCAATTTGCCTGCTACCCAGTCCCAAACATCCCATCCCTTTTGACCAAAGCTATGGTAGATATGAATAAAAGCGGGTGTGTACCGGGTTAAAAAAGCATCATCGCTTATCTGGTCGTTTTCTGTGTCCAGCATCAACCGGGTGCTTGTTATATCGGCAATGAAATTGAATTTTTTGGATAGCAGCGGCGCCTTCTGTAAGCCAAACTCCCAGGCCGTGGCAATAAGGGTACCCTGGTCCCGGGTTTTCCAGTTGGGGTCTTTAAAAATTTCGAGGGTTTTATTGTGCCATGATTCTAAAAAGGGCCTGCTGGTATCATCAAATAAAAAAACGCCGCCATTCCAGTGCTGCCAGTTTTCGTCCTTAACGGCAATGTTGAATTTGGCCGCAATGTATTCTTTCAGGTGGTTGCAGGTAAGCTGGTAAATATCTTCGCCGCGAGGACCAATCCAACGGTATTTTAAATAACTCCAGCGCAACGGGCTGTTTTTTTCCACCTCTTTGATAACGTTGTTGCCTATGTCGTGTAAAATGGGTTTGCCCTGGCTGTCAAACCAGTACTTTCCCTTTTTATGGTAGAAGGTATCGTCGTCAAGTTTAAATGAGCCGGGCGATAAAATAAAACGGAAAGCGGTAAGCAAATAACCGGCGCGGTTGCGTTTAATAAATACCAGTTTTTTCTGCAATTCCTTTTGCTTTTGCACCTGTATCGGGTCGGTAATTTGCAGGTTGCTATCGAACTTACGGCGCAATTCATCCAGTTGTTGAATGTGCTTTTTATTTTGTGGCACGCAGTCGCAATTAACAGCGTTCGGACTGAACAAAGGCATACGGCAGTGGTCGGGTGCAAAAGTTACCACATCGGCCTTTTGAGCGAAGATATCATCAACCTCTTTGCTCAGCGCAATAACATCAGTATCGAGATAACAGTACGTATTTCCCGCCGGTAAAAATTTGTGAAGCCCGGTTTTAAGGTAAATGCTGGCCTGGTGATGATTAAAGTGAACCGGTGTTTGAATGTCAATAATCTGGTCGTGAAAAACGGGTGTTTCGTTGCGCGATGAATCGGTAACCACTACCACCCCGGCATTCGAAAACCGTCGGAGGGCAGCCAGAGAAAAATGAAGCGTATCAACATGCTCCTTCGCACCACAAACAACAAAAACGAAAGTATTTTTTTGAATCGCCACTAAACTTTTTTATCACGTAATTTTTCTTCTATCCAAGTCCAGACATCCCAGTTTTTATCGCCAAAATGATCAAACACGTGAACAAACGCAGGCTCATAATTATTGACAAAGGCATTATCGCTGATAAATTTCTTGTCGGCGCTAATCATTAAAGCCGGGTTATAAAAGTAAGCAATGAAGTTGAATTTTTTTGACAGCACCGGTAGCTTTTGAAGGTTCATTTGCCAGGCTGTTGCAATTAATGTTCCCTGGTCGCGGGTTTTCCAGTACGGGTCGTTAAAAACGGTTAGCGTGTTTTGGTGCCAGGCCTCCATAAAAGCATGGCTGCTATCGTCAAACAAAAAAACACCGCCGTTCCAATGCTGCCAGCGTTCGTCAATGTTGAGTTTAAACTTATCTGCAATGGCTTCCTTAAGATGGCTGCATTCCAGTAAAGCAACTTCTTTCCCCCCGGGGCTTATCCAACGGCGTTTCAGTTTACTAAAGCGCCAGGCTGTGTTCTTTTCAATTTGCTGAATGACCCGGTATGGTGTTTCGTAAAGTATGGGCTTACCGGCTTTGTTGGCCCAGTAAAACTTCTGAGGAAAGTAAGTGTAGTTTTCATCCAACCTGAAAGCGTCGGGCGAAAAAATAAAACGCACTGCGGTAAGTATAAGCTCCGCTTTGCGTTGTTTAATTACTTCAAGTTTTTGCTGTAGTTGTCTTTGCTGCTGTAAAAGTTCGGGTTCAGTAACCTCAGGCATATTGCCATACTTTTTCTGCAGGTCGTTAAGCTCTTGTTGGTCGTGCTTGTTTTGTGCTGCACAGTCACAATGAACGGCATGTGGACTAAACTGCCTCAGGCGGCAATGGTCAATAGCAAAGGTAACCGGACCCTGCTTTTGGTTGAAGATATCGTCTGCTTCATTGCTTAGAGCAACAACATCGGTATCGAGGTAACAGTAATTAAAACCGCTAGGTAGAAACTTATGCAGCCCTGTCTTTAAATAAATACTGGCCTGGTGATGGTTAAAGTTTTCGGGTGTTGTAATACTTAACACCTGCCCGTGTAGAACCGGCACTTCATTTCTGGCGGTATCGGTAACAACAATTATTTCATTGGCAGTAACCCGTTTCAGCGCTGCCAGCGAAAAATGGAGCGTATCGATACGCTCGCGCGTACCGCACACCACAAAAACGAACTTATTTTTTTTAGCTTCCATGAATAATTACCCGTTTCAAATATATGCAGACCACATTAACCGCTACTACTAAAATCAGGGCTTCAAAATATTGTTTAATTATGCATGGATAAGATGACAGTGATGCGAAAGTCGTTTTTGTTCTTGTTCTATGTAGTTGTTAGTCTTTTAATCGGAAAAGAGTTTCACCCCTTCTCGCTTTTCCCCATGTACAACTCTTTTCCCAATTACAGTTATGCCTTTTTGCTGAAAAATGAAAAGGGAGAACTGATTCCTTATCGCAAAAATTTTTCGAAGGATAAAAATGCAGGCGGGCTCGCACATCAGTATTATGCATTTTTCAATTACCATCATTACCAGGGCGGTTTTGGTGGAGAAGACTCTGTTTACATCAAAGAAGCAGGCAAAGAATTAATGGCGAAGTTGTTGCAGGATGAAAACACGAACCGGTTTAATTTCGACACACTCCGTCTTTACAAAAGATATTATCATTTAGACCACGACAGCATCAGGTACCGCGACGATTTAATGTATGAGCAGGCTATTAACCATTAATACATATTCGGATACTGAATGGAGGTTCATCAAAATACCGGTGGCTTTCTTTTGGCTGGCCAGCATCCGGTCGGCCAACATCAATCATGAGCTGGTGCCTTACCCTGTCGGCATCTTTACTTTTATCAATGGTTCTTTCCTTGCATCAGCACATACAGTGATGGTTTTCTTTGTTTGTGCCATAGTGCTGGCCCTGCTTTATATTTTTGAAAAATGGATGACGGCCACTACGTTTTTTATGTTTGCCCTTAGCCTGGTATTATTTACACTGGAAGAGTCAAGCGGTATCTTTAATCGGCACAGTCTTTATACGGCTATCTTTTTATCTCAGGCCTTTGCTTACTACCGAAATAAGCCGGCACTGAGCGAAGAGCGTATTCAATTCCCCGTGCAGTTAATTGCCGGAGGTTATTTCCTGGCCGCCATTTCAAAAATCAGGCAATCGGGGTTTGGATGGTTTACCGAGGCTCCTTTAGCCTCCATTCAAATGATAAAGGGCTATAGTTACGCCTACTTCAATACGGGCGATGTAAAGCAGTTTGAAAAAGGAATGAAACACGCCAACTTTATTTTAGAGCATAAACTGCTGGCCCAAAGCTTACTCGCAGTCTCCCTGTTTTTAGAACTGTTTGCCTGGGTAAGCCTTAAAAACAAAACCACCGCTTTTATTTATGGTCTGTTGTTAACCGCCATGCATATTGGCATCTGGTATTTTATGAATATCCTGATTGGCTCCATATTCTATCCTATGATCATTTTTATGGTTAACCCGCTTTATCTTATGTACGCAGGATTGCAGAGACTAGTGGGACTACTTAAGCCATAGGGGTTTACACTTTTAAAAAGTGATGCCTGATAATCAATGCCTTGTCAGTGGTTTTTCAAAAAAGTGTAAATAGGCAGGTGGTTTTGTAAATGTATAATAGCATGATTTTGAATGGGGGTTCTAACTTGCCAAAATAAGGATTGGAATTATGTGAGCCCTATTTCGCGCCCTCCATTACCTCCGGCCTGTTCAAAAAATACAGATGTTTTTGCTGGCTGATATCGAACGGCGGTTTCATGGCTTTTATCTCGTAAAAGTCCACGGGAAAAATGTAGTTTTCCCAGCTAATTATTTTTGCAATATCAAATAACTCCTGGAAGTTATTGGAGATGGTGAGGTGCTCAAACTCGCCCACTTTTACGTCGGGCGTTTTTACAAAAAGGATGATAAAATTGAGGCGGCGAAGAGTGGCTAAAACTTCATGCAGGTCGGCAACATGATAACAATATGCGCGGTCAATTTCTGCCACTATATTATCAATCAGCTTACCATCCTCGGGGTTGGGATGTTCCCTTTTAAAAAGATCTTTTATATAAAGCACACCTCCGGGTTTCAATACTTTCAGCGCTTTTTCAATCAAAAGAGGTTTGTTGCTTGAGTGCCCGAAGGATTCCAGAAAAATCACCCGGTCAAATTTTTCAGGGCCATAAATTTCGTCCATCAAATGGTAATCGCCCAAAGTAAAATGCGTAGTACCCAATAAAGTTTTAGAGGCCTTCGCTTCATTGGCTTTCTGAAATTGGACTTCAGAAATAGTAAGACCCTCAACCTCAACTTTTAGTTTTGAGGCGAAGTACGAAGCGGGCCCGCCAACGCCACAACCCGCATCAAGAATTTTTTGGCCATCTTTTAATTCTGCGTTTTGGATTGTGTAATCCAGGTAGTCGTATACGTTGTTGGTTCTAAATGCCTGAATGATGTCGCCATAAACGTGCAAAAACTTATCTGTGTTGTTGTTGTAAAATGCAGCCACCTCGCCTGAGTTAAGTGCCGGCTGTTTTTTAACCGGCGGCGGGGCATTACCGGTATTTGATTTAAACAGGTTTAAAAATTTCTGCAACATGCCTGCGCTGTTTTAAAAAACACAAAAATAAGAGTGAAAAGCTAATTGGCCTGCAATATAAACCTGAATAACAGACTGCATAGAATTTTGTTACTTTGCATGGTACAGTTTGAGGTTTTTGCAGAAGTTAAAGCAGGTAAAATACTGGAAAGTGAAATCAGCTGAATTAAAAGATCCTAATGCCGAAAAGAGCCTGAACCAAAATGGCTTTATTCTTTTTAAAAACTTTTTAAATGCAGAAGAGGTAGCTGAATTGTTTACCTTATACAAAAGCTATCATCAAAAGGCCGAGAGCGACCGGGGCATGTGGAATAGCCTGAATGACATATCGCCGGCTGAAGGTTTGAAGGTGAGTGAAAAAATTCTGGAAAAGCTCAGGCCCAAACTAAACGATTTGTTTGTATCGTATTATGCGCCCATTGCTACGTATATGTCTAAAAACTGTAACCCGCACAGCACTTGCGATTTACACCGCGATTTCAGCATATTAAACGAGAGCGAATTTCAATACCGCAATATCTGGATACCGTTGGTTTCAACCACCCAAAATAATGGCGCATTGTATGTGTTGAGAAGCAGCAACCTTGTTTTTGATTACGTGTTGCCTTTGTTTACCGAATGGCCCTATCGCGATATGCAGGTTGAGCTTTTTCCTTTGGTAGAAACTATTGGTGCCGAGGCCGGTGACCTGGTGATATATCTCGACAAAACCCTGCATGGTTCGCACATTAATTACTCTAACGATTCGCGGCCCGTGGTTCATTTCGGGGCTTTACATCCCGACGTTGAGCTTCAGTTTTACCGGCTCGATGAAAAAAAAGAAAACGTAAATGTTTACTCGGTTCCTTTCACGTTTTATTTCGACAAAGATTTTTCAGCCGTCGAAAACAAATATCCGCTGGTAAAGCAGTTTAAATTTTCCCCGCCGGCACTTAATGTTACTGAGGTGAAAGAAAAGCTAAAGCAGTTTAGCCTTTAGTCTTATCGCGGCCATCATTCATCCACGCACCGGTCCACCAGTGCAGATACCCCACAGCTTGCTCCACAGGTCCGTTTTCCGCATTTTCAAGAAAGGCCTTCATGGCTGCTTCATCCCGGGTGTCAACGTCTTTAATAAGTCCCTGAACATTAGTGCCGGCCGGAAGTAGCTCTGCTAACAACTGCATTTTTTTCCCAATCTTTTCAAGGCTGATTTTTTTCTCTTCCTCTCCAATATCCTTTCGCTCTCGCGTTTTTTTGAACAGAAAATCCCTGAATTGGTCTACCGTTTTTATGGCTATGGTTTCAGGGTTGATATCTGTGCGTTTAGTCCATTCCAATACCTGAAGTAAAAAATCGTGATAGTGTTTTTTATTCTTTTTCTCAACCGGTGAGGTTTCAGGTAGCTCGTCGTACTTAATGGCTAAATCATGATAAATCTCTTTTAACTTTTCGCCAGAAAATTCCTTCAGCGAAGCGTAGTCGGGTTTAATTACGGTATGAAAGTAAACCGGCGTATCAAGTTCATTGCAAAAACGAATAAAGTCAGGCGCTTCAAACCAGTTTTGTTGCATTAAGCATACAGAAATGCCAAAAAAAGTATTTCGCTCGCGGCAATAGGCATGGAAATATTTTAAATTGTTCATCACCGTGTCAAAATGGCTATTGCGGCGAATATTTTCGTATCGCTCCTTATCTAAAGAGTCGAGCGATACATTAACCTGGAAATTTGTTTTCTGTAAAATCTCTTTTACCCGGTTATTTAATGTGGTTCCGTTTGTTTGAACTGATATACGTACATTCGGGTTTAGCTCAATAATCTTATCCCATATTTTGTAATAAACCGGTATTAAAAATGGCTCTCCGCCGTAAAATGTAGCGGCTTCCAGGTGTGGAATAAACTCCTGCAACTGGCGGATAAACTCATCATCGTAAGGTTTGGGTAACTCGGCCCTGCCCTCTCTTTTTGTGCGGATAAGCGATGAATAATCGCCGCTGCACATTATACATTCAAGATTACAGGTATTCTCCAGCTCAAACTCCATCAAACTCGGAAATTTGTTATCGTTCATCCGTTGCGAGTCGAAACCTTTTGCTTTTGCCCCGTCAAAATTTCCCGCTACCAATTGCTTTAAACACTCCTGGCAACCCATTGAAAAATTATAGGCTTTCAGGTGGTCGCGCAGTTTTTGTGCAGAAGCCCCAAACCACATATCTTTAATTGATTGACTGGGGTAATTGCCCAACAGGTGGTCGCGGTTATAACAACAGGCAGATACATTTCCATGGTGCCCGAAATACATATTTTTCAACGGGGCGTAGCAGGCGTTCTGTTCGGCGCCCGAATCGCGGTGGGCATTGTAGGCGCTCTTTAACGCTATCGTTACTTCCGGGCTGGAGGTAATCTTAACTTCCGGGGAAAATAAATTCTTGATTCTGTCAATAATCATTTCAGGGCTTAAACGCTGCTAATATACATCAACCACAGATTGCCGCTTGCGGATTAATTGCCAGACACTTTTAGCGATTCATCTTTTCCAGTAAATCAGCCGTGGTAACTTCAAAGTGGTCATAATGAAATTGCTTCACAACTTCGGTGGACGGCGGCGCGCCAACGGCCATGGTTTTCAATTCACGCAAAAAGGCATCCTCATCAAGTTTGTACTCCTTTACGTTGTTTTCCTCACCGTCTTTGAGCGCATGAAAATAAATATAAGGTGCGCTTTTAGGCAGTATCACCGAAGTAACCACCGCACGATGCTGATTACTATTATTGGGAAACGAACCATGAAAGGTGGCGGGGTGAAACAACAACACCTGTCCCTTTTTCATCACCAGTTTTTGCATTTTGCCGGCGGGTATATCTTTAGATGAAATCCGTGCGGTAGGAAAACCGCACGAGCGCAGGTTATGAAACCACCGCTGGCTGTCATAAACAAAAAACAGCGCGCCGTTATTTTCATCTACATCACACAAAGGCATCCACAAAGTGAGCGAGTGATAATTTGCCTCATCGGTATAGCACCAGTCCTGATGAAGCAACAGTTCATCAGCGGTATTGGCCGGTTTCACCAAAAAAGATTCGTTCAGTGATTTATAGTCCGTTAAATACGCTTCGTAAAACCTATGCAGCTTGTTTTTTATTTCATTCCTTATTCGTTTATTTTCCTCGTACTCATTAGCAATAAGGCTGTAATAAAAATCAGAGGACAGGCCGGATAAAAACGGCGTAATGAACTCCTGCAACTGCTCAATTTCTCTTTCTAAACGGGCGTCTATTATCACATAACCAAATTCATTGAAGTGAGCCTGGTGCCCGGGTGTTTTAAATATATCGTTCATAATACCATCAAAGTCTTCATTAAATATCGGTTGAAAATTGTTCTTCCGGTTTCATTTTGCTTCTTTACCATTTAATCGGCTTTTCAAATATCCTGCCGCCGATATATTCTTCTTCTTCAAATCCACTCCCAAAACCCTGAACGAGTAGTAAATGAAATAATTTACCGGGTACGAAAGCCAGATTTTGACGGTAATGAGCGTCCCCTTAAATGCTACCGATTTCCAGGCACCGTAAACCTTATCAGATGTCTGGATGTAAAAATCAAAATTAAACAGCAGCAAATGAAGAATTAGCAGGATGATAAATCTCACATCCGCACTACTCAATAAAGCGAGGTAGATAACAGGCAGCCACTTTTCGTAAACATTGTTTGGAAAGTACCGCCATAAGCTGCTTAAAAATTGCGATACTGTTTGGTTTCGGTACAATATCAAAACGGTTGAAGTTAACGCTACAATAATAATGCTACAGGCTACAAACCACAAATTAGTCAGGCATAGCGCGGTGAAAAATGCAAGGGCCAATGCTACCTCAATCAATATTAACCATTTAATAGCATCATAAAATTTTGAAGACCCAATTGTCGCCGCTAAATTCTTGCTGCCCGATTTTTCGTCGGCTTCGGCATCTTCCCATTGGTGTATCAGGATATTTCTGAAACCGGCTATTGTTTGCCAGGCAAAAAGTATGGCAATGGCTTTGTTCGAAAAAGGATGGTCCGCGGCAAGGGCAAATGTATAGGCAGCTAATACCGGTGGTAACCCATGTGCATATAAAGCATCCGTAATTATTCCTGCAAGGCCCCGCTCTTTTAGTCGAACCGGCGGCGCTGAATAAACGATAAACAGTAACAACTGAGTGCCTATTAAAACATAGCTGAAATTATTTTTGGGCAAAAACCACCAGGGTGCAAAAACAAACGCTGCCGAGATTAAAAAAAACAATGTTACCAGGGCCGCCGGCTTATCCGCTAAAAAATTGCTTTTACCTGCCAACCGGTCTTTTTCTATGTCAAACAAATCATTGAATAAATACCCCATGCTGGCAAAGCCGGTTATAGTGGTAAGCGAAAGCAGCGACAGGGGAACGAATTTTTCGAACGAAATGTGATACCAGAACGCGAACAGATAAATCATACCCATCAGCAAGGCCGCCTTACTCCACCACCAGTCTTTAACCCTAAAAGCCCCCTTGTTTGTACTTGCTAAATGGTCCATAATCCAATCCAATTTACAATCTTCGAATCAATTTTGGCATTTTTACCGTGCTCATGTCTACCAACCACTGCTGTACTATTACTACCTGCGACCATCTTTATAAGGTTTTTGCGCTCCGTGATTCGCTGGTTAAGTACGACAACGGTATTTTGCTGCACGTGCTGGTGGTGAATAATAATAACCCTGAGCCGTCAGCCAATAATATTAAATTTTATACCCTGGCCAGCCTTAACAGCGATACAACCGCCAAAAGTATTATGGCCAAGTACAAAAAGGACAAACTGAGATGGAGCCTTAAGCCATCTTTTCTGAAACTTTTATTGGGCCTGGAAGACATCACCAAAGTGATTTACCTGGATAATGATTTGTTTTTTTACAATGACTATGGTTTTCTGTTTAGCTATCTCGATGACCATGGCTTTTTGTTCACCCCACATTATTACGACCGGTCGCCTGACTACCATCAAAACTGGCTGGAGGCCAATTTCAGGGCAGGGTTGTTTAATGCTGGTTTTGTTGGCGTAAACCGAAGCGCAGCAAATACCCTGGAATGGTGGGCGGAATGCTGTTTATACTGCTGCAAAAAAAGCGCCTTCAGGGGTACTTTCGATGATCAAAAATACCTGGACCTGATACCTGTGATGCGTGAAGATGCCATGATTTTGCGTCACCAGGGATGTAACGTGGCGGAGTGGAACCGCTTTTTGTGCAAGCGCGAAATAGTAAACGGACAGGTAATGATAAACGGCATTTGGCCTGTTGTATTTATACATTTTAACGTTAGTTCCATCCGCGAAATTATAGACGGCACAGAGCCCCTGCTGACAGATTATTTTAATCAGTATGTTGCCGCATTAAAAAATTACAAGCCAGACCTCCAGTCACAACATATGTATCATCCGGTAACCGCCGTTGATGCCATAAAATACGCGGTGTGGAAGTTTTTGACCAGCAGGGGGATTTAAAAACAAAAGCCCCGAAACCATACGGCCTCAGGGCTTACAGTAAAACAGCTCTTTACTATTTATTTACTTTCTTGGCAAGTTCAGCGCCGGCTTTAAACTTGGCAACTTTCTTGGCTTTGATATTAATTTCTTTGTTGGTACGTGGGTTGCGACCTTTGCGCTTTGCACGCTGCAATACTGAGAAAGTTCCGAAACCTACCAGGGTAACCTTTCCGCCTTTGGCCAGGGTGCCCGTTACTGCGCTTAACACTGCATCTAAAGCATCACCTGCCTGTACTTTTGTAAGCTTGGTGTCTTTCGCGATCTTGTCGATCAATTCTCCTTTGTTCATGACTTGTTTTTTTTGTGTGAATGAAAGATTTGTGTAACAAAGATAATCGCAGCAACCACTTTTCCAAATCACACAATCGCCCGAAAGTGTTGATAACTGCGGGTTTCGTCGTATAACATATTTTTATATTCTATATTCCTTCCGTTGTTGTCTAATATCCCGTCAAACCATTGGTAGCACTTGGTTTTGGCGGATTGAAATTATTTCAGCCGGAAACTGGAGTGTTGCAGAACAAAACAAATCCGGATTCACCGGGGTATGGTTTTTCACATATCCTGTTTCATTGCTTTAATAATCCCCCTCGCGGGTTTCAGGAAATGTTAAAGCTGCAATTGAGTAAACATTATCATAAAGCAAAGAAATCTTTATCTTTCAAAAACAATTGATTTAACCGCTTGCTATGAAATTGAAATTATACTCGATAGTAGCCACTTTCTTACTGCTCTTCTTCTTTCAAAATCAGGGTCACGCACAATGCACCAATCGTTACCTCGATACTTTATTCACCTCCATTGATTCAACCATGAACGTGGTTTATACCGATAGCGCAGGCGGCACTGCCACCACCGAGTTGATGGATATTTATCAGCCCGCCGGCGACACGGCCTGTTTGCGTCACCTGGCCATTTTTGTACATGGCGGTGCCTTTTTTGAGGGCAGCAAAAATGACGGAGATATGGAGTTTTTGTGTAAGCGTTTTGCACAGCGGGGCTATGTGTGTGCTACTATTAATTACCGGTTGGCCGGTACGGTGGTTGAGCTGTATGACTCTGCCCAGATTTTTACTTACATGATGAAAGCCTTCTCTGATATGAAAGCGGCCATACGTTATTTTTATAAAGATGCATCACTGACTAACCAATGGAAGATTGACACTACCTCCATTTTTATAGGGGGTAGTTCAGCGGGTGCCATTGCTTCCGACTATGTAGCTATGCTGGATAGTGTAAATGAATTGGCAACCCCATTCCAGGCCATTTGTCTGGCTAATGGCGGCATTAGTGGTAACTCGGGTAATTCCGGGTACTCTACCAATGCCATTGCCGTTGCCAGCCTGGCGGGAGCCATTGATGACCTTAATTATATCAAACCGGGCGTGCCTCCAACCGTGTTTTGCCAGGGCACGGCAGATGGCACCATACCCTATAATTGTGGTGAAGCGCTTACGCAGTATACTTTCGGACTTTACCCCACCATTCGGTTCTGTGGTTCAGGCGAAATGTCTCCTGCCATGGATTCATTGGGTATTTTAAATTCCCTCATGCCTTTTCCCGGTTCAGGCCATGTGCCCTGGGATACTAACGCGGTTATCGAAAACCGGATGGATTCAGCAGTAGCTGCCTTTTTTTATGCTGTGAAATGTACACAAGCCGTATGTACAGGGCCATCGGGTTTGGGAACCGTAGCCGAACCACAGTTAAGCGTATATCCCAATCCTGCAAATTTGACATTGCACATCGGTTTAGCCGGTACTTTTGATTTAGCGGAGGTAAGACTGTATGATTATTTGGGTTGCGAAGTAAGACAGCAGTTTCCCTCTGGCAAACAATCCGACATCGCTGTAACGGGATTAGCATCCGGAATTTACCTGTTGCGCATTGATTTGGCCGGCCCCGGCAACAACCCCATTTTAAGGCGGGTGGTGGTTGAATAATTTTGTTGTTATAGAAAACTTTGTATCTTGTATTAGTGAGTTGAATGCATGTACATCCGGGTTAATATGTTAAGTAATATGTTGAATTGATTATTCCGATATTTATTTAATATAATTTACCATGAAACAGCTTTCCACCCTTGTATTTGTCATTTGCCTGTTGGGTCTCAAATCCCAAACGCCTGACTGGAGCACCAGCGTGGCACGCATTATGTATAACAATTGTACCAAATGCCATAACACAGGTGGCATTGCCCCTTTCCCTATAGAAAGTTATAACAATGCCGTGGCCTATAGCAGCCTTATTCCGGATTACATCAACAACCGGCTGATGCCGCCGTGGCCACCAGACCCAACATACCGCCATTATGTAAATGAACGCGTTCTTACGCAGGGAGAAATTGATACTATCAATGCGTGGATTAGTGGTGGAACCCCCGAAGGCGACGAAAATCTTGCGCCACCGGTGCCTGTTTTCAGAAACACAGCAGTGCTTGGGCCGGCTGATCTTACCCTGCAAATACCCACCTATACAAGTACCGCCACCAGTAGCGACGATTATGCATGTTTTGTGCTGCCCCTGGATATTCCCAACGATAAGTATGTAAAGGCTGTGCAAATACTGCCGGGTAATCCCAAAATAGTGCACCACGTAATTTTGATGATTGATACCACTGCCCAAATGACCAATAGCGATTGTATGCTGGCTTTAGCTAATCTGCCCGGTTCAAATAGTGCAGTAACACTTACTTCTTACGCAGCAGGAATGGGCCCAACAGTATTTCCTTCGGGCGAGGGCGGTTTAAAATTGGGTGAGCGCTTGAAAAAGGGCTCAAACATCATGGTGCAAATACATTACCCTGCCGGTACCGCCGGCCAAGTGGACAGCACCAAAATCTTATTCTATTTATATTCCGACAGTGCCGCCGAGTCTTCCAATCCGCCGCTCAGAACACTTGCGGTTAGCCTTTATACCATGAACTGGTTGATTAGCATTCCGCCAAACACCGTTCAAACTTATACGGCAACTTATCCAAGCCTGTATAATATTCCTTATCCCGGCTCAACTACTCCTATCGACTATTCTCTTTTCGCTGTTGACCCGCATATGCACCTGGTGGGTCGGCAAATGACTTCGTTTGGTGTTACCCCAGGCAACGATACCATCCCATTTGAACGGGTGCTTAACTGGCAATACAACTGGCAGGCTTACTACTTTTTTCATAATCTGCTGAAGCTTCCGGCCGGCAGCGTAATTCATGGAACTGCTACTTATGACAATACCACTAACAACCCGTACAATCCATTCAACCCGCCGCAAACAATTTCGGCCGGCGAGAACACAACTAATGAAATGATGCTCATTGCCTTTATGATGATGCCATACGAAACCGGTGATGAGAACTATAACATGGACAGCCTGATCAACCTGGCCATAGCCACCTATCCCCCCGCTACTTCTACGGATGTTGGCCAGGTATTCGCTCCCGGGCAAAAGGGCTTTACTGTTTTTCCGAACCCGAGCGGCGGACAAATCACACTTACTCCTTCAAATCTGGGGTCAGGTATTACTGAGGTTTCAGTCACTAATTTATTGGGCCAGGAGCTTAAGAACATAACTTATGACAAACTGGATGGTCCGGTTACTTTGAATGTTGAAGGTGCCGCCGATGGACTGTACCTGGTTCAGGTAAAACAGGGCTCGTTCAGCGCTATTCAAAAACTGGTAATTAGTAAATAACCAAGAAAAATATTGAAAAGCCATGAGTGCCTGCGCTCATGGCTTTTTGTTTATTCCTTTATGAATTCAGCATCCGGAACCAGGATAACATCTATTGACCTTTTGAAAGGCCTGGTAATGGTAATTATGGCCCTGGACCACACGCGGGATTATGTACACGGCGCCTCAAGATTATTCAGCCCCACCGATCCGGTACATACTACCTGGGCCATTTACTTCACCCGCTGGATTACCCATTATTGTGCCCCGGCTTTCAGCTTTCTGGCGGGTACATCCGCTTTTTTAGTGAGCAGGCGAAAATCGACAAAAGAACTTTCGCGCTTTTTGTTTACCCGTGGGCTCTGGCTTGTTTTTATTGAGTTTACCGTCATCAACTTTGCCTGGTTTTTCGACCCCTATTTCCGTAACCCCAGTCTGGTGACTATCTGGAGTCTCGGAATTAGCATGATAGTATTAGCCGCACTGGTTTATACGCCTCGTTGGTTTATTTTGACCTTTAGCATACTCCTTATTTGCGGCCATAACCTGTTTGATGGAGTGCGCCTGGATGGAAATGTGTTATGGGCCATTTTGCATCGCTACGAAGTATTTAAATTAAATGCCGGTTACACTTTTAATGTATACTATCCGGTTGTTCCCTGGATAGCGGTTATGTCATTGGGTTATTGGTTCGGTGCATTTTATGACTCCGCGTACGATTCCGAAAAAAGAAAGAAAGTGCTCACAATAACAGGATTGGGTTTTATCGCATTATTTATGGTGTTGCGCTTGCTAAATGTATATGGCGACCCAACTCCATGGATGTCGTACGATACCTTATCCAAAACGCTGATGTCGTTTTTAAACCCCAATAAATATCCGCCCTCCCTTTTATATCTTCTCATGACCCTGGGGCCGGCACTTATATTTTTAGCCTGTAGCGAAAACCTGAAGGGACGGGTAGTTAATTTTTTCAGCACTTTCGGACGGGTTCCGTTTTTTTATTACATATTGCACATATACCTTATTCATTTGATAGCCATGGTAATGGCTCAGTTAACCGGTTTTGGCTGGCAAAAAATGATTTGTTCTACCTGGGTAAGTAATATGCCGGGGCTTGATGGCTACGGATTTAAGCTTTGGGTGGTTTACCTGGTTTGGGGCGGGGTGGTTCTTGCTCTCTATCCTTTATGCAAACGTTTTGATGCTTATAAAATGGGCCATAAAGAAAAATGGTGGTTGAGTTATTTATAGTTTACACTTAAATTTTAAATTTGCGGTATTCATTATGCCATTGTATAACCTTTTTGATGCAACCACCGCTCCCCAGGTGGATTTGTATTAATTCTTTAAAAACCAAACCAAACCAAACCAGTAAGTATGAAGAAGATTTTAACGGGCATTTGTTATGTAGCCACCGTAAGCCTGATATTAACGGCCTGTAACAACGGACACAACGAGAGCAAAGACAACGACAAACCAGCTATGGACCAAAGAGATGAAAGCCACGAGCATCATGAGCATCAAAATGAGCCACATGAGCATGGGCAATCGGCGGAAACGCATGGCAATGAAGAGCACAAAACCGACTCAACCGCTACAACTACTACCACAACAACAACTACCACAACCAAAACTACCGACCCGAACAGACCCGGTGCAGAACAACAAGGCAAGGGAATACCCACCAATGTTGGTGCCGGACACGAAAAGAAGGGAAAAACAAGCATGTAATCCGGCTTCCTGGCCGTTCATTACCGAAACTTTATTTTTAAATCTGACATAACTCTTTGTATGCAAAAGGTATCCTTTTTTCTGCTGGTATTGCTTTCGTTTTTTAATGCCGGAGCTCAAAAAAATGCATTTACGCTTTCGTTTGGAAGCGGCGGTGGATTTAGCGGCGGCTCCACTATCTATTCTGTTGATAATACAGGCAAGTTATATAAACAACAAAAACTGGGCAGCAATTTAACCGCACAGCCACAAGAGCTGGCCAAACTCACCAAAAAAGAAATCAGGGAAATTAAGAAACTGATGGCCGAAGTAAATTTTCCATCCCTACAGATTAACACGCCGGGCAATATGTCGCAATTTGTTAATCTGAAAGAAAACGGGCAGGAATTCAAAACTACCTGGAGCGGCTCAACCTCGGGCAACTCGTCTCTCGACCAACTCTATCAAAAACTTAATTCACTAATTCCGCACCATTAAAAACTGCACTACATGAATAAAATTAAACTTACGCTATCGGCGTTCATTTTACTGGCTACATCAACCTGGCTAATGGCCGGTGGAACATCAAGCCCTGCATTTAAAAACCCTGCTAAGCGCCAGGGTGTTCCTTCCATGGCGGGCCTGGGAACACAGGTTTCTCCAAACCAGATTCTGGGAAAAAACACCGGCATACTCCGCTCGCTCAATAACATGGCTCCGGCTCCGAAAGTAAAGGAGTTGCGTTACGCACCAGACCAAAAAACACCGGTGTTTTTGAAAAGCGAAAAAGTAATAACTACCACAGCAAAAGCCGGCAAAGAAGCCCTTCAGTCAGCAGCTTTTAGCTTTATGGAAGAGCATAAAAACTGGCTAAACATTAAGAGCCCTAAAGATGAATTTTTAATCAAGGCATTTGAAACGGATGAATTAGGCATTACACACATAAAAATGTCGCAAACATATATGGGGTATGCGGTATGGGGCAAAGAAATGATTTTACATTTTGGACCCAAAGGCACAACGGTAAATGGACGTTGGACAACCACGCCAACCATACCAGCCATTTCAAATCCCATTTCTGCGGCACATGCTGAAATGATTACCCGCAGTGATGCATTCGGCGCTAAAAGCGAAGTTGAATTTAACCCGGCCACAAAAGCTTTGCTTAACTATTCAGGAGCAACTACTCAATTGGTGCTTTATCCTAAAGATGTCCATAACCCGGTTGACCGCTGGGCTTACCTGGTTACCATACGCACTAATTTTATAGATATGTATCAGTATTTTATTGATGTAGCCACCGGAGAAATAATTTCAAAGACAGACATAGCCTGTTCAACCGGGCCTGCGGTTGCTACCTTAACCGACCTTAACGGGGTATCGCAGTTGGTCAACACCTATCAGGATAACACCGGCACGTATAATATTATTGATGTTACAAGACCTATGTTCAGCGCATCTCAGTCTCAACTGCCGGCAAATCCGGTTGGCGCACTTTGGACTTTGAATGCCAATTTTGCCGGTGCCTCCAATATTCAGGTGGCTCAGCTTACTTCTACTGATGATGTGTCTTTTACCAGCTCTGCTACCGCTGCATCGGCTAGTGTAAACGCAGCTACCGCTTATACTTTTTACCTCAACAACCATCAAAGAAACTCCATAGACGGCCAGGGAGGAAATATTATTTCTGTTATCAATGTAAACGACGACCAGGGTCAACCCATGGATAATGCCTTTTGGAACGGCCAATTGATGGCATATGGAAATGGGAACGTTTATTTTAAGCCGCTTGCAGGAGGATTAGATGTAGCCGGACATGAAATGACGCACGGTGTTATTCAAAGCACGGCCAACCTGCAATACAAAGATCAATCAGGAGCACTGAATGAGAGTCTGGCTGACGTTTTTGGCGTTCTTATATCAGGCAGTAATTATACCATTGGCAGCACCGTAACACTTACTTCTTTTATTCCAACAGGTGTGCTCCGTAATCTCGCCGATCCGCACAATAGCACCACACAAGGTAATCCGGGCTGGCAACCAGCGGTTATGAGTGAATACGTTTCAACTACCGACGATAATGGCGGTGTGCATACCAACAGTGGTATTCCAAATCACGCCTTTTATTATTTCGCCACTGCGGTTACCAAAACAGTTGCCGACCAGGTTTATTACCGGGCTCTGACTAAATACCTGACAAGCACCTCCCAATTTCTGGATGAGCGTATAGCAGTTACACAGGCTGCTGCTGACCTTTACGGCGCCTCATCGAGCCAGGTACAAGCAGCTGAAAGCGCTTTTGACCAGGTGGGAATTTATAACGGTACCAATACCCAGCCGCTGGATACGGCCTCGGTAAATGGAACAGATTGGATTATGTATCAAAGCACCAACCCCGCCAACCCTAACCAACTTTATTTAATACCCGGAGGCACCACATTAAGTTCAGGCGATTTTCATCCTATGAATACGCTCCCCACCAATGGTAGAGTATCGGTAACTGACGATGGAAGTCTGGCTTATTTTGTTGATACCAGCAACAATATCTACAGTATTACTACAGATTATACCAACCCTGTCCAAACACAAATAACAAATACCGGCGACTGGGATTTTGTGGCTGTTTCACGTGATGGTCAAAACCTGGCGCTTATTTCTGATTATATCGATACAGCGATTTATGTTTATAACATCGCCAACCAACAGTACGCCAAATTTCATTTGTTCGACCCTACCTTTTCTCAAGACTCGACTATCACCAACGGGCCCATTTATGCCGGCTCTGCCGATTGGAGTCCAAACGGCGAAAACGTGATTTATGACGAAAAAAACGTGCTCACAAATCCGCTTGATTCGGCTGCCATCAGCTACTGGGATATCGGTGTAATTAATGTTTGGAATTCTTCCAACACCTCATTTGCAACTGGCGCAATTAATAAGCTGGTCAATAGCCTGCCTGCAGGTATCAGCATCGGTAATCCGGAGTATTCAAAAAACCATGCCGATATTGTTGCCTTCGACCAAAAGAACGATAGCACGGGCACTTACAATACTTTAGGTGCAAACATTAACACCGGCACAATCGGTACTATACTTTCCGGAAACCTTGTACCATCTATTCCATCCTATAGTGGCGCCGATAACCTGATTACTTATACCTTCCAGGACGGACAGGGCAATCTTAATATTGGAACACAAGCAGTGGGTGCCGATTTCATTAATGGTACCGGTTCTGCCTCGGGTTTAGTAGATAGTGCCGAATGGTCTGTTTGGTTCAGAAAAGGAACTCGCAACACACAATGCGAGGGCCTGGTAGTGAATATCACTGCCATCGGCTCTACTTACCCCTTTGTTGATAGTGTAATTCTTGATGCCGGCGCGGGCTATAGCAGCTACCAATGGAGCACCGGTGATAATACCGAAAGAATTACCGTTTACAATCCCGGTAGTTATAACGTGGTTGTTACCCAAAATGCCTGCACACTCACTTCAGCATATTTAACCGTTGGCTCTCCACTTGGCATCAATACAGTTCCGGCCAATGAAGTTAAAATATACCCTATACCCACAACGGGTCTGCTTTCAATAGACCTGATTGGAACCACGGGTTATTTAAACGCGGAAGTTTGGGATATGACAGGCAGATTGTTGCTTTCTCAGTCCATCAAAAATGCCGCTGAAAACATTAACCTCAATAATCTGGCCAATGGCGTTTATATGCTTCGGTTGAAGGATGACACCGGAAGTAAAGTATACACTTCCAGGATAGTTAAGGATTAATTTGTTGAAATGAAAGTGAAAAGGGCCGCATTAGCGGCCCTTTTTTATTGTACTGGGAGCAGGATTAAAATGACAGGCGATTGTATTCTAAACTAACACTTGTTTGTTTCAAAACCAATTCGTACCTTTGCTATCACTCGTTAGTTTAACATATGGCAACAACTGCAATTCCAACCCGGCAAAAAATTCGTTTAACTGCGCAAAAACTTTTTCGCGAACGCGGCTATGCGGCCGTTGGCATGCGCGAACTGGCCAAAGAGGTGGGTATAGAGGCCCCCAGTATTTATAATCACTACAAAAGCAAAGATGATATACTGCGCGAAATATGTTTCGACATTGCCGGCCAGTTTTTTAAAGCGCTTGCAGCCATTGACCCTGAAGAAAAGTCAGCTACAAAAAAACTTAGAGCGGCTATTAAAGCCCATGTTTCGGTTATCGCTACCAACCTGGAGGCCTCAGCAGTTTTTTTTCATGAATGGATGTTTTTAGAAGAGCCCAACCTGGCCCAATTCAAAAAACAGCGCCATGAGTATGAACTTAAATTTCGCGATATCATTGACAAAGGCACTAAGAAGGGCGACTTCAGAGCTATGAACATTAAGCTGGTAACATTTACGATTTTCTCGGCGCTAAACGCTACTTACGATTTATACCGGACCAATGAGCGTATAACCCAGGACCAGATAGCCGAAGATATTGCCAACCTTTTACTTAAAGGATTGAAATCCTGATATTCTAATTAAATCATCTATACCATGTACGGTAACACACATATAACAGAAGAAGAAGCCAAACGCCTCAACGTTTTGGATGAGGATACCGAAAAGCTTGCGGCGTTTGAAGACCGCATAGCCCGGGGCGAAAAAATCGAACCCAACGACTGGATGCCAAAGGAGTATCGCCGTCAGTTATTACGTATGATTGAACAACATGCGCACTCCGAAATTGTTGGCGCATTACCCGAAGGCACCTGGATAACCCGTGCTCCCAATTTCCGCCGTAAACTGGCTTTAATTGCTAAAGTACAGGATGAAATAGGGCATGGTCAATTGCTTTACAGCGCAGCCGAAACGTTAGGCAAAACACGTGAACAAATGCTGGATGATTTGTTGAATGGTAAATCCAAATACTCTAACGTATTTAACTACCCGGCGCTCACATGGGCCGATGTGGCTGTTATTGGTTTTTTAGTAGACGGAGCGGCCATTGTAAACCAGGTTATTAATTCCAAGGGTTCTTATGGTCCGTACTGCCGCGCGCTTGAGCGCATATGTTATGAGGAAAGCTTTCATTTAAAACAGGGGCATGATAATGTAGTCTATCTTGCTACCGGCTCCCCTGTCCAGCGCACCATGCTGCAGGATGCCATTAACCGCTGGTATCGTCCTTTGCTGCACTTTTTTGGTCCGCCGGATAGCAACTCCCAACACTCTGAAAAGCTGATGAAGTGGAAAGTAAAGCTGGCCTCGAATGATGACATGCGCAACCAGTTTTTAGATCAGTATGTTCCTAAAATATGGGAGTTGGGCCTCACCTTTCCTGATCCGAACCTGAAAAAAAATGATGCCGGTATTTGGGAGTTTTCGGACCCCGATTGGGACGAGTTTAAGCGTGTAATTAGCGGCGATGGCCCATGTAATGCCGAAAGACTGGCCGTAAGAAAACATGCCGAGGAAGCCGGCCGTTGGGTACGTAATGCTTTGATGAATAAGAATGAAAAATACGTTACGCCCCTGGCATAACTTAAAACAGAAAAAATGAGTTCGTTAGATCCAAGAGTAAACAGGCTGCACTTAAAAGAAGGCGCAACCGGACCGGTGCATACTAATTCGCATTTAATTACATGGGAGGTATTCCACCAGGAAAAAAGAGGCAGGCAACACGTGCATGTTGGCGTTGTACATGCTTCGTCACCTGAAATGGCTTTAATTGTAGCGAAAGAGGCGTTTGGAAGACGAGGTAAAACCGCCAATTTGTGGGTTGTTAAAACAGAAGATGTTTACACTTTTCAAACAGAAGATGAAGACATGTTTGAAACAACTCCCGAAAAGACTTTTCGCGACCCGGCAGACTATAAAGTGCGCGACCGCATAGAAAAATTTCAAAAGCAACAATTGCAAAAAGTATGAACAACGAAGCTTTAAAAGACCTGCTATATAAAATGGCCGATGACGCGCTAATTATTGGCCACCGCAATTCTGAATGGACCGGTATCGGTCCGATGCTTGAGGAAGACCTGGCCTTTTCATCGATGGCACAGGATAAAATAGGGCATGCAAAAGCGCTCTACCAAATATTGCATGAAATTTTGGGTGAGCCAGAACCAGACAAGGTTGCCTTTTTAAGAGAAGAGAATCGGTTTAAGTGCTGCCAGTTTGTGGAGCTACCTATTGGCGAATACGACTTTAGCCTGGTGCGCCAGTTTTTATTTGACCATGCCGAAGCGGTGCGTTATGATATGCTTACATCTTCTTCCTTTCAACCGCTGGCTTTACTGGCCAAAAAAGTGAAGGGAGAAATCAAATATCACGTAATGCATGCCGATACTTTTTTAAAGCAATTAGGCACCGGTAATGAAGAAAGCCATGCCCGCATGCAATCGGCATTAAACTATGCTATGCCCTATGCCCTTGGCATTTTTGAAAAGGGCCCGTTCGAAAACGAGCTAATTCAACAAGGTGTATTTGCCGGTGAAGAAGCGGCCAAAAACAAGTGGCTCGAAAAAATTGCCCCTGTTCTTCAGGCAGCCGGTCTTCAGTTGCCGGAAATTTCAGATGACAAGATAATTTACGGGGGGCGTAAAGGTTTCCACTCCGAATATTTAAAGCCGCTGTTAGACGAAATGTGCGAGGTAGTGCGCCTGGACCCGGTAGCTGAGTGGTAAACTTACATGATGAAATATTTATGGATGCTCTTACAACAAATGATACACCGGTTGCCTTGATGAGTGAAAAGGCCGTATGGTCCTCACTGGAAAACGTTAAGGACCCTGAGATACCGGTGCTTTCAGTTATTGATATGGGCATTATTTATAAGGTGGAAGTTTCTGATTCCTCTGTAGAGTGCACCATTACTATGACCCCTACCTTTGTAGGCTGCCCCGCTATTGACATCATGAAAAAATCAGTTCATGATGAGGTTGCTAAGCTGGGCTTTGCTACCGTTCATGTTATCGTGGACTTTGAAAACACCTGGACCAGCGACCGGATGAGCGAGGAAGCCAAGAGAAAGCTGGAAAAATTCGGCCTTGCCCCGCCAGCCGTAATTTCAGGAGAACTTACGGAAGAACAACTGAATAATGTACGCTGCCCGCATTGCGGTAGCACCGACACTACACTAAGGTCCGCTTTCGGTTCCACCTTATGCAGAGCCATCCGGTTCTGTTTTGCCTGCAAACAAGGGTTTGAGCAGTTTAAACCCGTATGATTACTGCTTTATATAATTTTCAGTAGCAGAATTGTGATTTTTCTGTTTTAAGTTTATCTTACACCACAAGTTGAGGGGGATGAGGAAGCTTTTATTTATTTTTCTATCTGTTTTTTTGATGGGGACGTGCGCCCGGGCACAAACACCTGAAAATATTGACAGGCAAAATGATACTGCTGAAGCTTCTCTGAATCAAAATCCCAAGCAAAGCCTTGCTACCGCTACAGGCACAAAAGCCGCCGCCGAAAACATAGGTTACAAAAAAGGCATGGCCCGCGCCATTGCGATAATGGGTGTAGCCAATTATAAGGTGGATGATTACGCCCAGGCCAAACTTTTACTAAGTGATGCGGCCACCATTAATCAACAAATTAGTGATACAAGTAACCTGGCCTTTTGCAAATACTGGTTAGGCAATATTGAGTTAAATCAAAGCAAATACAGCAACGCCTTCGACCTTTACCAAACGGCCAATTCCCTTGCAGAAAAAATACATGACAAAAAAAATATTGCCCGCAGTCTGGATGGTAAGGCTTCGATATATGAAGCATTGGGAGAAGATGACAAGGCCTTGGCCATGTATGAGGCCGCTCTCAATACCGCCAGGCAAGCCGACTTTAAAGTTTGGTATCCCGGCGTAATGTTATCTATGGGCAACCTGGCTTATAAAAAGGGCAAGGTAGATAGTGCCATTCAAATTTATACCAATGCCATCATCATATCTGATGAAGTGGGCAACCTGAACAATAAGGCGAATTGCTATCAAAAGCTTGCGGAAATATATTACGAAAAGAAGGACTCTAAAAAAGCCATGGAGTATATCCAACTGGCTATGAGTTTGTTTCAGCAAACCGGCTCCTTGTCCTCATTCAGTTATAGCCGGTTGCTGATGAGTTATATCGTGTTGAGCGATAAGGCATATAAAGTAGCTATAGATTTGGGTCTGATGTCGCTGGATGAGGGTAAGGCTAATGGTGAAATTCAACTGCAAAAAGATGCGGCACAGGTTTTATACTATGCGTACCTGGGCATGGGCGATAAGTCGAGAGCACTGGAGTACCATGTGCTTTTTCATGACCTTTCTGAAGCCAACCATAATGAGGAGCTTACTAAAAAGCTGGCACGAATAGACCTGGAAGCTAATTTTGAAAAAGAGCGCCAGATTTCGAAAATAGAAGAAGAAAAAAAAGATGCTGAGTTAAAAGCACGATTCGACAAACAAAACCTCGTTAAAAAGGTATCTATTATCGGCATTTTCTTGTTTGCTATTATTGCCGGCCTGGCCATTTTTGCGTTCAATCAAAAGCGCAAAGACAGCAGCCTTATTGCCAAAGAAAAAAAGCGTACAGATACCCTGCTCTTAAATATTCTGCCAGAGGAAATAGTTGCCGAGTTAAAAAAGGCAGATTATAAAATGAGCGGCCTGGCTACCGTTTTATTTGCCGATGTAAAGGCGATTGCCGGCAAGGCAGATGAGCCTGCCTCCAAACGGATTCAATCTGACCTCGACTATTATTATCAGGCGTTCGACCAGATAACGGCACGAAGTAAAATTGAAAAAATTAAGACCGTAGGTGATGCTTACTTATGCGTAGGCAGTAACGCCGGCGACGAAGAAAATGCCATCAATGTTGTTAGTGCCGCGCTTCAAATAAGGCAGTTTGTACAACAGGCGCAGCAGGAAAGAATAGAAAAGGGTGAATCGTACTTTGAAATAAGCATAGGCATTCATACCGGTCCGGTTGTGGCTGGCATTATCGGCATCCGCAAGTTTTCGTATGATGTGTGGGGCGACACGGTAAACATTGCCGCACGAATGGAGCAACACGGTGAAGAAGGCAAAATCAATATTTCGGGCGGAACCTATACTTTGGTAAAGGATCGTTTTAACTGTATTTACCGCGGCGAAGTAGAAACCAAAAAGAAAGAGAAAATTGATATGTATTTTGTAGAGGGGCCTGTAAAGGCTTAGTTATTCGCGCTTTTTGCAGCTAGTTTGTTTTTATAAAATCTTTTATCGGCAGCATAAATAGTTTTAGTAAAAACCGCATATACCGAGCCGCATTCATCCTCGTATTTCAAGGGCAGGTCAAAAGTGTATTCGCCTTGTGCGGCAATTTTTTGCTTTACCTCTTCCACCAGTTCCTCCGTTATCAGGAATCTGCACTTCACCTGATTCACTATAGGTTTAACAAACTTCACCGAGGCAGCCTTATCCCAAACTACATAATCCTTTCCCAGTATTTGCATAAACATCAGCATAAAATACGGGTCAACTGAGCTGTATATGCTTCCACCATAAACAGTACCTACCCTGTTTCGGGTACGGATATTTAGCTTCAAGCTCACATGCAACTCGTGAAGGTCAGAAGATATAAACTCAACTTTGCCACCGGTGCACGATATACAAGGCCAGAAATTGTAACCCCAGCGCATGGCTTTGGTTTTTTGCGATTCAGCCCTGACCGTTTCATATAGTTTCATCTCGAACTCGTTTTAGTTGGTTAATTCATGGCAATCAGAATTGGCTTTCCGCATAACGGTCATCACAACTTTTATATTTTCACCCCTCAAAACAAAGTCATTTATGTCTACCCTTGTTCGAGACCATCATGCTATCCAGGTGAAGTACGCTAATTTGCTGGTTAACTATTGCTTAGCGGTTAAGTCAGGAGATAAAGTTTACATTGTTGCTTCAGTCCTTGCCGAACCACTTATTCAGGAGGTTATGAAGGCAGTTTACCTAGCCGGTGGAATACCTGTATTAAATGTTGAACTAAGGGGCATTGGTGATTTAGTGCTGAAGTATGGCAACGAACAACAATTGGCCTGGGAAAACCCCATGAAAAAATACATCATGGAAAACTTCGATTGCTACCTTGTAATCCGTGCCCCCTTTGAAAAGGGTGATGATGAAAAGGAGCCGGATAATGCCGAAAAATTCAAAGTTTTCCAGCAGGCACAAAAGGAAACCAGCCGTATATTCTGGGATCGTATTGGCAACGGGTCTATGCGCCGCGGCTTATGCCAGTATCCCACCCAGGCAGCCGCAGATGATGCCGAACTAAGCCTGGAAGAATATGCGCATTTTGTTTACCAATCTTGCTACCTGTTTGATGAAGACCCGATTGCGAAATGGCTTGAAGTGCGCAAAAAACAGCAGGTATATGTTGACTACCTGAACAAGGTTGAGTTTGTGCAATACAAAGGACCCAATATCGATATATCTTTTTCGGTTAAAGGCCGTACCTGGATTAACAGCGATGGCCGGGCTAATATGCCTAGTGGTGAGGTATTCAGTGCACCGGTTGAGGATAGCGTGAATGGCAAGGTTTATTTTAGCTATCCGGGCTTATATATGGGTAAGGATGTTTCAGGGGTTTCACTGGAGGTTAAAGATGGTCTGATCACCAGTTGGAACGCCGAACAGGGCAAAGAAGTGTTAGACAAAGTTTTTGCCATACCGGGGGCCCGCCATTGGGGTGAAGTAGCCATCGGCACCAATTATAACATCCAGCGAACTACGCGCAATATTTTATTCGATGAAAAGATTGGCGGAAGCATACACATGGCCGTGGGACAATCGTATAAACAGTGCGGTGGCAAAAACGAAAGTTCGGTGCATTGGGATATGATTACCGACATGAAAAATGGCGGCGAAATTTGGGCAGATGGTGTAAAGATTTATGAAAACGGATTGTTTTTAATTTAAGGCCCAACTGCATAAAAATAAAACAGCCCCGATAGACCAGGGCTGCAGGCAGCTAGGGGTGGGAATTAGAAATTTGCGATAACCTATTCCAGGCCTACTGCTAAACCACTTGCGTGGCTATTTTTTTAGCATGCACTTACTGGTTTAACAGGTTTGGGGCCTAAAATGTTTCATGGCTGTTTTGGAAAGGGGCGCCTAACAATTCGGAACCACTCCCAAAATCATTCAACTCTGTACTGAAAATTCACGGGTTTTTTCATTGTGGCAATTGTTGTGCTGCCTTTTCCTGAAGTGCATTTAATAAGTCAGTTGCATACAATACTCTGTCCAGGTCTAACCTGAAAACAGACCCGTTTTTCAGTTGAATTTTGAGTATCGATGCTTCATAGCTATCTACGTCGCCCATACCCAATGGCGAATAGTCCTTATAGCCCTTCAGGGTGTATAACTTCACTACATCCTCGAAAAGAACACTATCAATTTTATTCCCGTTTATATCGGCTATATAAAACTCTTTGTCAGTTATTACATACTGCCGGTAGTTATAGGCATATTGCAAAAGCATAGTTACAGCAACAGCGCCAAAAAGCATCAGACCAATGAAAGATCCGCTGGCCCCAAAGGCCAGGGCCGGTAGCGCAAAAAAACCTGCGGCAACCAATGTGCTCCAACTATTTCCTGCGAATCTTCTTTCCACGAATACAATATATAAAAATTATATCCCCGGGTATAACCAGAGATAGTGTTATCTGCCAATTTCCATAACCTAGGCTACCCTGATTGGTTTACAGAAAATATTATATTTGTAGACACATTTTTTTGACTCGTTAACCATCGTTATGCTAATAAAACTCTCCTTAAGGGTACTGACCCTGGCAGCGTGCTGTTTTACTTTTGTTATGTCATTTAGCCAATCGGGGTATGATGGCAATTTGTTGATTAATGCAGTTGGAAAAACCGACCAAAGTTCGGAGGTGAGCGATTTAAAAGCGAGCTACCATTTCCAGATGGCGAATGAAAACCATTTTCTATCCAAAGAAGGCATTGAGCTTATTTTGCAAAATGCCACATTGAGCGAAATCCGTATTTACAAAGAGAGCACCGTGTATGGCAATTTTAAAGGCAAACTACCTAAGGGGCTAAGCTTTAATCTTTCATCCGCTGAGGTAAAAAAACTGCTTGGTAAACCCAGCGTTAGCTACAATACGGGCTATTGCGAGTTTGAAGTGCAGGGTCAAATTATTTCGTGCTGGTTTGAAAAGGATCATTTGAGCCAGGTTGATATAGGCTCAAAATAGGGCTGAGGTTTTAAACACTTTTTAGCACTTCATATTTACTGGCTAACAGTAAGTAAATCAATGCAGTATAAGCGACTTTTTTCAGCGTAATTTTCGATTGCATCTTTTTTTATTTCGGGCAAAATTTACGGCACCGGAATGCGTTCAATTACCAGATTAGCTTTTTGAAAAGTTTTTTCCGGAACGCACAATAAATTTTTATAGCGGCGTTTTAGTGTAGTCTAAAATTTAAAATCAAAAAGCTACAACGCATGAATCAAACATCTACACCAAACCTACTTTTACTCCACGCATACGGCGAAACCACTGAAGAGCAAAAAGAATTCTTAGCCACAGAACTGGTTAAAGACGCATCCTTACACGAAGAGATGATTGCAGTAATTAAAAGCAAACGCATTTTGAACAGCAAAATGATGAGCCCTAGTAATACTTCAGTGCGTATTATTATGGAACATAGCTACAAGACCGAACATTTACAGGAAATCTGAAATTAAGTTTTGATGTAAAGGCAGGAGTAGGATTCAATGTGTTTTTTAGCAGGGTTCTATTTCACTTTGTCTTCTAAAAATTGCAAATCATTTTTTAGCAACGCGTTTAAACAATCTAATGCATCC
>Ga0364881_10166_pt1 | contig 46499 bp, 46 predicted proteins | sample ExccelJu500001D4_5_FD_206923 | JGI IMG/M metagenome (GOLD analysis project Ga0364881, IMG submission 206923) | Enriched cells from Trout Bog Lake Hypolimnion, Wisconsin, USA - BchlTB.July30.5000.01.D4 | ecosystem: Environmental > Aquatic > Freshwater > Lake > Hypolimnion/Profundal zone | place...
GCTCCGGCTTCAGACTGCATTTCAACAATCCTGGGAACCTCGCCGAACATGTTTGTTTTCCCGTTCGCCGCCCATTCATCACAGTACTCCGCCATGGTTGATGACGGTGTTATCGGATATATCGCAGCCGCTTCGGTAAAAGCGTATGCGACATACGCCGCGGCATTATTTCCGTCCATAGTTTTCATAGACTTCGCCATAACTATCCTCCATAGAATTTAATAAATACATGATTATACCTGGAATTCATTTCCGGACTGAACAAACAGACCCCGGATAATATATAAAGTTTACACTTTATTTATAAAAAACAACATCCGTCATGGCTTTTCTTGTGTTTATAGCCAGAAGGCCCTGATTTAATGTTCTTATCCACAAGGTTACTGGTTGCATCATAACCTTCAGGTTATAAAAGGAATCATCATGATTATACAATATTTTGCGGAATTTTACAAATTCAGGAATATTTTCCGGGAAATCAGTTATTACCGAACCTGTAACCGGCAGAAAGGCAGACAATTAGCTTGTAACCGGAATAGGCTACCGATGTGTTTTCCGGGTCAGGCTCCGAATGCGTTTGCGGCGTCCAATTGAACCCGAATAATGCGGACGGGGTTATTACGATATGATTATTAAGATTATAATCCGCGCCTGCGCCGACAAGCCCGTAAAAATCATTCATATCATTATACTGGCTTGTTAAGGCAAGATTACTCCCGTCCGATGCCGTAAATGAAGTTAATATCGAATACTGGATTCCTGCAGCGGGCCAGATATTTATGGACTTGTTTATCCTGAAAGGAAACTTTCCTAAAAGAGTGATGTCCAGGGAACTGAAACTGCCGAAAGTATTGTTAGAATCAGCGGACTGCACCTGGAAAGTCTCTCCTTCCCAGGTTTCCGTACTTGCACCCTGGCTGAGCGCGCAGGCAAGCCCGAAATTATAACTTATTCCCAGCCTCAGGTACTGCGCGTCTATATACGCGCCGACCCCCATCCTGCTGAAAGTGAGGTTATAGATTTCATCCGGATTGAAGTACTCTTCCCCGTACTGTGCCAGGGCCGTGTCATATGACAGATACGGATCCCATTCCAGGTTTAAACCGCTGTTGATATCAATATTCAACCCCAGGACCTTAAGCCCGAAAGATGCGGGAGCCGAAGCGAGAATAATAAATATTAAAATTAATAAAATTTTACCCATGAAAAACCTTCAAATTTATTTTGATCTATTATGAATTATATTTGATTTTTCCTCAATAATAGAATAGAATAATCGTATATGCCTGCCCGTTATATTGCAAGAAATAACGCTTATTTATATGTTATGCCGGTGAATTAATTGATTTTTGTTATATATTAATGGGCAGCCCTTTATATCGGAATGTTTATAAGGGCTATGGTTTGCAATAATCATGACCGGCATGCAGATTAGACCGGCATTTTATGCTTACCCCATATAATCCAGGAGAGCCTTGATATGATTAAAAGGCAGCTTACCTTATTTATCTTTACATTACTTTTTCCTTTAGCCGTTTTTACATCCTGCGATATCTCACAAAGCCCTCATAAAAATATTTCATCCGGCGGGTTAAGGGCTCTCGGCGCTAAATTCGACACCAATGCCAGGCAGGCCGGCATAACAGTTTACAAATCATATTCCACATCATCCCTGCCTGTTTCCAACGACCTTATATCAGGCTACCTGCCGCCGGTCGGAGACCAGGGAGACCAGGGTTCGTGCGTAGGCTGGGCTATAGGATATAATATGAAGACGGCTAAGGAAAACATGAATAACTCCTGGAACAATCCCGCACCCGGGTACCTGCCGCCATGGGAAAACCCGAAAATCAACCCGGCCGATGGTGAATTTTCACCCTCATGGGTTTATAACCAGATCAATGGAGGAGTTGACGGCGGTTCATACCCCGAGGACGCCATGCAGCTTATAGTGGATTATGGCATAGACACCCTGGCGGATTTCCCGTATAACCAGAACGATTACCTTACCCAGCCGGATTCAGCATCGATGTCAAGGGCACTGCAGTACAAGGAATCAGGATGGGAAGCTGTATCAATCGATATAAACACAATAAAGCAGCTCCTGGCAGCCGGTAAACCGGTTGTCATCGGAATCGAGATTTACACTCCTGATTTTGACGCTATCAGCCCGTCAAACTCTGTCACCGGCGATATTTACCGTTCAACAAACGCATATCATAATGCCGCGGTAATTATGCAGGGTACCGTTTACAGCAACTTCAGCAGTACAAACAGGGGCGGGCATGCGGTCTGCCTTACCGGATATGATGATAATTTAGGCGCGTTCAGGTTTGTGAACCAGTGGACGACCCTTTTCGGAGACAACGGATTCGGGTGGATAAGCTACGGGTTTTTCAACGGTTCCACAAACGGGGTTGTCCAGGACGCCGTCACGTTTGACTGAAACAAAATCGGTAATAATTACCGGGGGGAGTGAATGAAAATAATATTACTTGAGGTTTTCTTATTTTCCTTTATGGCTTTGATGTCATCATGTTCAAACGAACCTTCCTCCCAGGACGTTACAACTACCACACAGCCCAACCAATCATATTATTCAAACTATACACAGTGCAGGTATACAAGCGCCGATGTTTACGCAAATTCACCTTATATGGCCTTCTATGATATTTATAACGAATGCATTACTGTACAGAACCTGCAGGGCTCATCATGGGAAACATTATGCTATCCATATTATACATACCCGCAGAGCCTCTCACTGTCTGTCGATCCTTCAAGCGGAGTCCCCTATGTGGCTCTTGCCGAAGAATATAACGCCGGCGGATTTCTTACAAACAGCCTGACGGTCCTTGAATATTCAGGTTCGTCAATATACTATGTAGGAAGCCCGGATTTTTCCCCCGGGGCCGCTTCTTCGGTTGCCCTTTTAGTCACTAACGGGACCCCTTATGTGGCTTTCACCGACGGCGCTTACAGCAATCAGATATCTGTCATGTACTACAACGGAAATTCATGGGCCTACTTTAACAATGCCGGTTTTTCAGGAGTAACATCCGGGACCCTTGCTTCATCAACTTATCCCTCGATTGCATCGGACGGAAGGGGAAACTTTTATGTTGCATATGTTGACGCCAATAACGGCAACAAGGTTTCGGTCAAGGAAAACTCCGGCTCAGGATGGAACCAGGTAGGTTCGGCCGGATTTTCACCCAGCCAGGCGGCATGGACTTCACTGGCAATCGATTCGTCAGGAAAACCTTATGTAATTTTTGAAGATTACAGTTTCTCAAATTCGTTTGCCGACACCAACGGCGGCAAGGCAACAGTCATGTACTACTCAGGGTCATGGCAGGAACTGGGCAGCCCGGGGTTTTCGCATGGAAAAGCCATAGATACCAGGATAAAATTAATCGGCACAACACCTTATGTAAGCTACAGCGATTCGGCTTTCAAGGGGAAGATTGTCGTCAGCTTTTATAATTCAACAGCCTGGACAAATCTCGGCAGCTCAGGCATTACACCGGGAACAGCGGTTGACAATTTTCTCGCGGCCGGCAATTCCGGCAATCTTTACCTGGCTTTCTCTGACTGGAACACTGCCAACACGGCCTATCCTTCTTTATATGAATATTCCTCATCATGGCAGCCTCTCCTGGGGGGCGGTTCATCCTTTACCGATGTAACAGTAACCCAGCTGTCCGCACATCAGTTAAATTCTCCGGGAATGTCTGATGAAAATAAAAATATAAAAATCAAAGAGGAAAAGCATGAATTTTAATATAAGAATAATATTTTACATAAATCTGTTTGCTATTTTAATGGCGGCTTCCTGCTCTGTCAGCCGCCAGTCACAGACACAGGGGACACAGACATCAAAGCTCCACGGTTACGGGGTAAAATTTGACAACATGGCTTCTTCTTACAGTTCGCCGGCCATGCCGCCGCAGAAACTCGGGTCATATTCTCTTCCATCTTCTTTCTTCCTGACAGCATCATATTTCCCCCCGGTCGGCGACCAGGGCCAGCAGGGCTCATGCGTCGCATGGTCGACTACATATTATATGAAAAGCTATCTTGATGCGATGAGGAACAATTTGTCTCCTTCAACAGCTTCCAATCAGTACTCCCCGGCATGGACATACAACCAGATAAACGACGGTGCAGACGACGGGTCCTACCCGTCAGACGCCATGAACCTGATTGTGTACAAGGGGGCCGACACACTGTCGCTTCAGCCATACAACCAGTATGATTATACATCACAACCCACACCGTCGGATTACAGCTTCGCGACTAATTATACCGAATCCGGATGGCAGTACCTGCCGCTTGACATCAACTCAATCAAGGCAGCCATGTTCTCAGGCAAACCGGTTGTAATAGCAATTGTTGTTTTTTCTCCGGACCTGGATTTTCTGGGCTCCAGCAACACTTATTCCCTTACAGGGGATGTTTACTGCGACACGAATTCATACCATAACACCTATGTCCCGGGTTACGGATATATGACAAGCACAAATTCCGGCGGTCATGCAATTTGCCTTGTCGGTTACAACGACAGCAAGGTATACACAAACCATCTGCAGGTTACCAATTCAGGCGCATTTGAGTTCATCAACCAGTGGGGAAACACCTGGGACGACACCGGGTACGGATGGATAAGCTACCAGTTTATAAATAATGTTATTAAGGAAGCGGTAACCTTCAACTGATTTCTTCTGCGGGTATAAACATGAATTTATTAAGGCAGTTTTTTATTTTATTATTTTCCGCTTGCGCAATAATTATAATTGCCGGATCCTGCGTTCCGGACGGAAGTGCTGTGAAAAACCAGACTAACGATGTTTTTACAGGTCAGCTACACCATTATGGAGCGAAATTTGACAACCAGCAGACAAATAAAAATGAACCGTTAATTTTCAGTAATAATAATATTAAGACAGGAGAGGCGACTAATGGCACAGGAAAGCAGCTTTGATATAGTATCGGAAGTTGACTTGCAGGTCATAGACGATTGTGTCAATGTAACCAGGAAGGAAATTGACAACAGGTTTGACCTGAAGGGACAGGGAATAGCCATAGAGTTTTCAAGGGGCGACAAGAAGATCACCATCACAGGGCCGGCTGAATTCACTGTAAAGCAGGCTAAGGACATACTTCTCCAGAAGCTGTCAAAAAGGGACGTTAACCATAAAGCCCTGAAGATGCTCAAAAGTGAAAACGCCCAGGGCGGCACATTCAGGGAAATATATGAAATTGTCACCGGCATTGAAATGGAGATATGCAAGCTCATGGTAAAAGATATTAAATCCCTCGATCTCAGGGTCCAGTCTGCCATACAGGAGAACAGGATCCGTGTAACCGGCAAATCCAAGGACGATCTCCAGAGTGTAATCCATTTTATCAGGGAAAAGGATTACCCGGTACCGGTGCAGTTCATAAACTACAGGTAGTTTAGCCTATTGCTTACAGGACTATCCTTTTACAGCTCCTGCCGTTATTCCCTTTATTATGTACTTCTGAAGAATAAGGTAGAACACGATCAGGGGCGTAGCGGACATTACAAGGGCGGCCATACCCTGTCCCCACTCATGCACAAAAGTTGTAAAGAAACCGTAAGAAGCGAGCTGCAGTGTGGATGATGTCGGCAGAACAATAAGAGGCAGCAGGAAGTCGTTCCATATAAAAAGAACATTCAATATCGCGACTGTCGCGGTTACCGGTGAAAGAAGCGGGAACACAATCTGGAAAAACGTCCTGAATATTGAGGCGCCATCCATCGCTGCAGACTCTTCAAGCTCCACCGGAACTCCCTTTATAAAACCATGGTACATAAAAACCGACATAGGGCACATAAGCCCTATGTACATCGGTATGATTCCGATTATATTATTGAGATTCAAATCCTTAGCGGTCTGTACAAGAGAAACCATTATTGTCTGGAATGGCACAACAAGATAAAATGAGAATATGAAAAATATCACGATGCTTAACCTGGTTTTGCTCCTTACAAGCATATATGCGGCCATTGAACTTACAACTATTATGCCTATTGTACTCAGCGCTGTAATCATAAACGTGTTGAAGAACACAACAGGGAATTTCATGTTGACCCATGCGGAAACATAATTGGAAAATGATAATTTCTGCGGAAGGGCCACAGGCGTCATGTTGATTTCAGCTTTTGTCCTTAATGATTCAAGTATGGCTATTAAACCAGGCACAAGGAAGGCTATTGAAACAACCCAGAGCACAATTTCCTGCAAAAGCAGAGATTTATCAAGGGTGTGCCTGATTTTTATCTTTTTATCTATGAGTACAGCGTTATTTATGACGCTCATAATTCAATCTCCTTACCCTTCATTACTCCGAGCTGGATGCCTGTCAATATCATGATCACAATGCAAAGGACTATAGCTTTCGCGGTAGCATAAGCAAACTGGTGATCAATAAATGCATTATTGAAGATATCTATCACAAAATTGGTCGTCGAGTATACCGGCCCGCCTCCTCCTGTAAGCACATAAACCGAATCGAAGGCTTTCAGCCCGTTTGACAGGCTGTAGAAAAGGCATATCGTAGCCGCAGGCATAAGAAGCGGTAAAGTTATATCAAAGAACTTCCTTAAACCTTCCGCCCCGTCGATTCGTGAAACTTCGATTATCTCTGTGGGTATGCCCTGCAGGCCGGCAAGGTAGATTACCATGAGATAGCCCAATCCCTGCCATACCGTAACAATGATTGTCGCGTAAGGCGCGACATCAGGGTTACCAAGCCATGAATGGATCCCGTTTGTCACAAAGAAAGGAGGTATGACATATGTGAACAGGAACTGCCAAATGAAAGCTACTACAACCATGCTTAAAACTGTAGGCATAAAAAATATTGCCCGAAGCGCGTTTGCGGTCTTTAATTTTTTATCTAAAAACAAAGCAAGCATTATGGCCAGAAAATTGGCAAAAATAACATTGCCGATCGTGAACAGTAGTGTGAAACCTATTACACCGTAAGAGAAGTCATTCCTGAAAAAATATTTCATTAAAATATCTTTCATTCCCTCCTGTTCATTGGAACTAACCGTCGATGAAAGAAGGTAGGAGTCCGACTTTTTATCATATGCATAAACAGAACCGGTAAGGCTCCTGTCATCGGGATCCTTGATATGGGCAAGTAAATTATAATTAAAATCCCCGGTTGAGATTTGCGGCGGCAAAGGGTCAAGCTTGTTGTTATAAATATTATGCTTTGTTAACTGGGGAAAGAACCTTGAATCGGTTGTAAAAATAGCCTTATAATTCGCAAAACCTATATTCGATATTGGCGTAACGCCTACTGAAGCGAAAATCCCCTTCAGGGCGCTCCTCTCACTCCCGAGAAGCTGTTTCTGCGAAACGGTTCCATCCTTGTTAGTTATTATAAACCATTGAACAAGGTTATACTCATCCCCCGCATCATCGAGGTTATAGTACTTAATTACGTACCTGGCTTCACCCGGATTGAGGTTACTGATTTTAGTTATAACAGACTGGAAATCTGATGCTTTCATATTAAACGGTATATCAGGCGTCACTCCATTCCAGTTAGTGAAAGAAAGTTTAATTCCATTGATAAAAGGATTAATGAAAAAAAGCAGGTAAACAAATAATGCCGGGATAAGAAATATTATATAATTAAAGAACCTTCGTTTTTTAGATCCAACCATGGAACTCTCCTTTCCAGAAAATGATCGCCCGGGCGCCAGAACAACGCCCGGGCAATTTTAAATATCGGTACTGACGTTATAGCAATATAAATTATTTGCCTATATTAGCTTTCCAGGTGCTGTCAATGTAAGATACTACCTGGTCAGCATTTTCCTTGCCTATTAAATAAGCCTGGCCGCCATTTTTACAAGCATCCTCAAATGCGGGTACCGGGTACATTGAGAATGCCCAGGGAAGGGTCTGGCCCTTGTCTATATAGCTGTATAGATCCTGGAACGGAGGAAGCATCCCTTTAACTGAAGCTCCCTTGAAAACAGGAACAAGTTTGCAGTCTTTGCTCCATATCTGTACCGCTTCCGGTGAAGAAAGCCAGTTTATGAATTTCAAAGCAGCATCTTTCTTGTCGGGGCTTGCGGAAGCTGAAACCGCCCAAGTTGAGTCAACATCAGCATAGAGTCTTGCATCTTTCGCATTTTCTGTAACAGGGAAAGGAATAAATCCGACATTAAGATTAGGGTTCATTCCGATCATATCACCATAAGCCCAGAGTCCCTGTACTATCATGGCCGCTGTTCCCTTTGCGAAAGCAGATTCTGAAGCGGGGTAATCATTATTAGCGGCATTAGGATCACCGTTATCTTTATAGAAATCAAGAACCTGGAAAAGTTTGTTCTTATCTATTGGGTCGGCAAAAGATGCTGTTCCAGCGTTCATTGCAGAAATCCATTTCAAAACTTTGCCCTGGTCGCCAATAAGAGAAGTGTGGATCAGCGTAATAAAGTGACCTGAAGGCCAGTTGTCTTTCAGACAAATTGAGAACGGGGTAATTCCATTCTTCTTAAGGGTTGCCGCAACTGCCTGAAGCTGGGAAAATGTCTGGGGAGCCTGTAAATTGTACTTCTTGAAAATATCCTTGTTGTAAATAATGCCGATTCCAGCTATATCGCCGGGAAGGGCATAGTACTTGCCGTTATATGTAACAGCATTGAAAGCGCCCGGGCTTACTTTCTTCATAACCGGCTGCGATGTCAGGTCCATAAGCCATCCCGCTTTGGCAAACTGGCTTACAGCGGCATAAGATTGAAGTTCAATAATAGTAGGAGCCTGGCCGCTGCTCATCCTTGTGGTGAGAACCTGCATGCTGTTATTCGGGATTATTTCCCATGTAACAGTGATGTTAGGGTAAACCTTGCTGAACGCATTACCCAGTTCTGTCAGCTGGTCTTTGATCTCCTGTTTGTAAGCAAAACAATCAAGAGTTACAGGAGCAGCATAAGCCATTGCTCCGATAAAAAGAGACACAGCGACTAAAACTGCAATTTTTCTAACGAAACCTTTCATAACTTCCTCCTTACTGAAAGCTTAGTCTATATATTTTACCTATAAAAACAGGCGGATAATGATGAAATCGTTTTCACCAGTGTGCAAAACATAAAACATCTCATGAAAACTCCATGCAAATTGACAAATCATTTTAATAATATTTCACATTAACAATGAAAAGGTTTTCATTAAAAATACGACACACCCATTATTTGAATTATTTTATTAAATATATTATATTACTTTCATATGTTTTGTCAATAGTTTTATAAAATATTTTTCATGGCAAAAATAAAGACGCTCAAAATGGCGCTTGTTTCTGTTTCAAATTAAAATATTGACTAAAAAACAAGGGGTTGTAAATGACTATTATAAATATCAAGGAAATCGCAAGGATGGCTGGAGTTTCCGCTTCAAGCGTCTCAAGGGTAATAAACAAGCAGCCTGGCGTCAAACCGGAAAACAGGAAAAGGGTAGAAAAAATAATAAAGGAAACTTCATACAGGCCTAATCTCCTGGCAAGAGAACTCCTTATGAAAAAGACAAACATAATCGGAATAGTTCTGCCTGAAATCCACAGTTACTACGCGGACAGGATTGCCGGGATAATGGATGTATGCCACGCCAACAAGTTCGGCATAATGATCGCTACTTCACGGGAAAACCCGAGGGAGGATATAAAGAACCTCAACCTTTTTTATGAAAAGCAGGTTGACGGCATCGTCCTATTCGTCTCAACGTTAATTCCCGAACACGAAAAGACCCTCAGGGAGATAAACAGGAAAGTACCCATCGTCATGGTGGGCCAGGAAATCGAAGGATTGAAAATTCCTTCGGTAATCCAGGACAACTACCAGGGAGGGAGAAAGGCTGTCGAGTACCTCATTGAGAACGGGCACAAAAATATAGCTATTATCAGCGGCCCTTCCATCAACTATTCCGCCCAGCAGAGGCTTAACGCATATTTTGATGTTCTCAAGGAAAACGGACTCCCGATATCGCTTAAATTGGTTTCGCAGGGTGACTTCACTCTGCCGTCAGGGTATGACGCGATGAACAGCATCATGGCAAATAACGAAATCCGCCCCACGGCAGTCTTTGCTTCAAATGACATGATGGCCATGGGTGCGGCAAAAGCGCTTTCCGAAAAAGGCCTGAAAATTCCTGAAGACATTTCTATAATAGGTTTCGACGACGTTGTTATAGCTGAATATTTCAACCCGGCATTAACGACTGTGCACCAGAACCATTACGACGTGGGCAGGCAGGCCGGAGAACTCTTAATGGAAAACCTCAAGAACAGGAATATCACTGTTAAAAGACTGATCCTTGAACAAAGGCTCGTGATCAGGAAGAGTGTCAGGAGCATCTAAACCTGTAGATAGTGGCCTGTTTGTAAGTTTCACCCGGCTTCAGAAGCGTTGACGGGAATTCAGGCCTGTTAGGCGAATCAGGATAATGCTGTGGTTCAAGGCATAAACCGCAGTACTTTCCATAATTGCTGCCGTTCTTTCCTCCTTTCACAACATCGCCGAACTGTCCCGAATAGAACTGGACACCCACTTCGGTCGTTGTCAATTCCATTATTCTCCCGCTCTCCCTGTCGCTGAGCACGACCTGGGGTGTGGAATCCAGGCCGGGATTATTAAGAACAAAGTTATGGTCATATCCGCCGCCGGCTTCTTCGATGCGGCTGCCTATTAAAGAAGGCTTTGTGAAATCAAAGGCTGTTCCCTTTACTTTCATAAGTATCCCTGTAGGAATTAAACCTTCTCCCACAGAGGTCAGGCTGTCGGCGTCTATCATGAGCTCATGGCCCAGAATATTACCCGTCCCGAAATTATAATAATTATGATTAGTTAAATTGACATGTGTAGGCTTGTCAGTCTGGGCCCAGTATTCCATTACCAGTTCATTATTATCCGTCAACGAATAAATAACCCTGGCCTTCAGGTTGCCCGGGAATCCCTCTTCACCGTCCGGGGAATTATATTCCATAACCACCCTGCTCAGGCCTTTTAACCTGTCCTGGGTCACTTCCCACACAACTTTTCCGAAGCCGATTTTCCCGCCATGAAGCTGATTGACACCGTCATTTATTGAAAGCTGGTAGCTGGTTCCTTCTATAGAAAACTTACCCCCGGCTATACGGTTGCAGTAGCGTCCCGCAGTAACACCGAAAAATGAATTCCCGTTTTCATAACCGGCCAGGTTATCATACCCAAGGATAACATCGGAAACCTTCCCGCTTTTATCCGGTACATTAACAGCCCTGACTGTAGCGCCGTAATTTATAACTTCAACCGACATGCCATGATTATTTGAAAGGACAAAAGAATAAATATCCTTACCGCCGGCCGTCCTGCCGAATAAATCCTGCTTTATATCCATATAAACTTCTCCAGGCAAAATATTCATTACCTGTAATTATAAATTACCGGTGATCTTTAATCAACATTCTATTGCACTAGAGTTTGACATTTACTGCCGAACCTTCCCTTGTTTCGTACTCCCTGCCGGATATATTGAGTTTAAGCGGCTCCCCTGAAATCTGTTCAAAAGACGCCCTGCCCTTTACAACACTGACTTTAAGCTTCCTGTTCCTGAAACAAAACTTGAATGAATAGGCCTTCCATTTATCAGGTATGGACGGTTCAAGCTCCAGCACCCCATGCCTGACAGATAACCCGGCAAAACCCTCAACTACGGCAAGCCAGCTCCCCGCCATGCTTGTAAGATGAACGCCGTCATCGGTATCGTTATTATAATTATCCAGGTCAAGCCTTGAAGTCCTCAGATAAAGCTCATAAGCCTTTTCCCTGTAGCCTATCCTGCTTGCAACAACCGAATAAACACATGGCGAAAGCGACGATTCATGCACAGTCCTCGGTTCATAGAAATCAAAATTTCTTTTTACAGTGTCCCTGTCCCAATTTTCCGGAAAAAAGTAAATTCCCTGTATTACATCGGCCTGTTTAATGAAGCATGACCGGAGGATCCTGTCCCATGACCAGTGCTTGTTTATGGGCATGTCATGCTCGCTGAGGTCAGCTACGGTAAGCTGTTCCTTGTCCATATAAAGGTCGTTCTGCTCAAAAATGCCAAGGGACTCTACATAAGGAAAGTACATTTTTTCTATAATTTCTTTCCATTTATCAGTTTCCGCGTTTTCCAGCTTCAATTTACCGATTAGATCAGACAGCTTACCCTTTCCGATATCCCTTAACTTTTCAATAGATTCAAGAGTGTAACTCAGGGTCCATTTTGCCAGGGTGTTGGTATACCAGTTGTTGTTTACATTGTTCTCGTATTCATTAGGCCCGGTTACGCCCAGTATCATGTAACTGTCCTTGAACCCGTTATAATTAACCCTCGAGGCCCAGTAGCGGCTTATCTCTATCAAAACTTCCAAACCATACTCAAACAGATATGTTTCATCTCCGGTAAACCTTGTATAATTATATATTGCGTAGGCAATAGCGCCGTTTCTATGTATTTCCTCAAATGTTATCTCCCATTCGTTATGGCACTCCCTTCCGTCAATTGTAACCATGGGGTATAATGCGCCTTTCATTCCCAGAAGGGAAGCGTTCTCCCTGGCTTTTTCAAGATGAAGGTACCTGTAATAAAGAAGGTTCCTGGCCACATCGCTTCTTGTATAAAGATAGAACGGAAGGCAGAATGCCTCAGTATCCCAGTAGGTGCTCCCGCCGTACTTCTCTCCGGTAAAGCCTTTAGGGCCGATATTAAGCCTCGGGTCCTTCCCCGTATAAGTCTGGTTCATCTGGAATATATTGTACCTGATGCCCTGCTGGGCCTTTATATCGCCTTCGATGACGACATCGCTGTCTTCCCACTTTTCATTCATCTCGGCTATATGTTCTTCCCTGAGACCGGCATAGCCTTTCATAAAAGCCTTCTCAAGCCTGATCCCGGCCTGGTTCTCCACTTCATTATCCCTGAAATCCCTTGACGTACAGACCGCCACGAATTTCTGAAGTTCAATAACAGAGCCTTCTTTCATATCCATATAAGTCTTCAAGCCTGCGTACTTTTCCCTGGAAACGGGCTCCATCGGCGTTGAAATCTCCTCACCGCCGCTTAATATCCTTATCTTCGCGGCGGCCGATTCAAGAAAGGCTGTTTTTTTTGTCCTCATATTGAGACATATAAAATCCTTTTCCGCCCTTCTTCCCTCTTCAATCCAGAATTTTTCTCCATAGTTCGAATCTTCATTGGAAACATCGCCGTCGAGATACGCGGTTAGCGCGAGCCTCCCACTGTAATTAAGAGGCTTAACCTTTACAGACAGGCAGGCAATGTTGTTATCCGCCATGCTTAGGAATCTTTCAAATTCAAACCCGGTCAACTTCCCCGATTCATCAGTTACGGTAAAGGAACGGCTGAGGCTCCCGCTCTTCATATCAAGGGTCCTTTTAAAATCACGGAATTTCATTTTCGCCAGATCCAGGATATTTCCATCCAGTCCAATATCAACACCTATCCAGTTTATTGAGTTTACAACCTTGGCAAAGAACTCAGGATATCCGATTTTCCACCATCCGACCTTGGTTTTGTCAGGATAATATACTCCGGCAAGATATATTCCATGGAGGGAATCGCCGCTGTATGTTTCTTCAAAAAAGCCCCTGAGCCCCATATGTTCATTCCCGAGACTGAATATACTTTCGGCAAACCTGTTATATTCGGGGTGAAACCCGATTTCTTCAACCTTCCAGCCATCCTCTTTAAATAATGAAAGCATCTTTGCCTCCTATTTTCATCTTTACTATGAAAACCTTTTCATATTATATCTTAAAACCGAATATTTTGTCAATGATTTGTTTGATTTTTAGTTTATGATCATTAAATACTGTTCCTTGTAAAAAAAACGGCTCATAAACACTAAAAACGATTGAAAAAAAGATTCATTTGAGCCGCCCGAACGAATTGACATTAATATAATTTTATGTTTATAATTGAGATGCCATTAAAACGGATTTGGTAATATAAAAAATTGAATCTGTTCATGATAAATCAAAAAATATTCAAAAAATTCTCGTCATTCTATCAATATGGAGATTTCGCTTGATTGTAAGGGATATTTTACCAGGCATAAATTTTATTTTATTGGCAGCTATAATATCGTTTTGTTCAGGCTGTTCATTGATCTCAATATCTCACATTAATTCCGGCGGGGGCAATGCTCCTGTTACTTTATCATTTAAATATTCGGTAACATATAATCCCAACGGAGTCCTTACTAGCGGCGGCGTACCTGTAGATGCTGACTTATACCTCCAGGGGGCTGCGGTAACTGTTTATAGCAACACCGGAAATATGGTAATGGCGGGTTATAATTTTGCCGGCTGGGTCACCAGCCCTTCCGGGCAGGGCACAAGTTTTGACAATACCGGAACAGCATCGTTTCTGATAACATCGAATGTTACTCTTTATGCCGTATGGGTGCCGGCTAGCGGCAATTTTACAAGCTCCGGCAACACCATAACAATAACAGGCCCGGATTCTTACAGCGGTGATTTAAATATTCCTCCCGGAGTAACTGCAATAGCTCCGGGATCATTTAACAATGACACGACGATCTCAAGCATCAATGTGCCATCCAGCGTCAAAACCATCGGAACAGGAGCTTTTTCAAACTGTTTCTCAATAACAAACATTATTTTGAATCCCGGGCTTACAGATATTGGCAACGGTTCTTTCAATAACTGCCAGGATATTAAAATGGTTGTAATCCCGTCAAGCGTCATTTCCATCGGGGACGAAGCTTTTGAAGAATGTTATAACCTGACAAACATTACAATCAACAACGGCGTGGAAAATATAGGCAACAACGCATTTAACAACTGCCAGGTAATAACAAACATTACATTGCCCGCAAGCATTACAAACATAAGCTCCCAGGCATTTAACTGCTGCTGGGGGCTAAGCACGGTCTACATCCTGGCTTCAATCCCGCCTTCACTGGGCCCGGAAGCTTTTACAAATACCGGAATGATTACAGGTCTCATTCATGTCAATAACTCTGGCCTTGAACCTGTTTACCAGTCTGCCTGGTACGCCAATGACGGGAACCTTCCTTTAGGAAACTTTACAACACCATAAGAATGATAGTGAATTAATTGGAAACATTCCACTGCGGGTTTTTACAATAAAAAGTCAGAACGTTCCGCTGACCGTCCCTGATATTGTTACTGCTGAAGGAACATAGTTTAGTACCTGTTGTCCGGTTCCACTGAAAGTAGCGTTCAATGTGCCGCCGTTTATTGAAGTAACAGTCAGTGTGCCGTTCGTCAGGTCGACAAAGTCTGACGTACCTGATATATAATAAATTACAAACGGATTGGCGGAAATGGAATATATCCCCGGAGAAGTGATATTATAGCTTGCCGGTATATTTAGTTCAAAATAGTTAGGGCTGCCCGGGGAGCTTAATGAGGATGTCGAAACCGCATATTCATTTGTCGAATTTATTGTAACATAAGCACAATTTCCGGACACGTTGGATGTCCATGTGCCTCCGACTGTGATTGAGGCGGTTCCGGATCCGCCGTCATTACCGTTATTACCATTGCTTCCGCCCGAAGAACCTGAAGCTGCCGAACAGGAAACAAACATTACTATAGAAGACAATATTACCAGGACGGGTAAAAATAAATTTTTCATAAAAACCCCCAGCATTATTCATGCTTATATTATATTTTTACCGTAAAAAAAAAGCAATAACATATCTACTAATTGCAGCAACTAATTTAAGTTAACTTTTTATTATTTAATTAAAAATATGATCTGAATAAGTGAGCCCAAAAAGAATTTGATAATTCAAGCCTCTTGAACTATAATTAAGAAAAGATAATAAGAAATATCAAGGGCGCGTCAAAATGGGCATAACAGGCGACATTAATCAGCCGGAAGGCTTGCTTGATTTATCAAGAGCATACCTGGGCATTAAGACCCTCGGGATATTTGCCCCGCTATCCTACTTTCGAAGTGAAAACGACTGGGGGACGGGAGACCTTGACACTTTATCGGCAGTAATTACATTCGCCTCCAGGATGAATATCGGGGTCATACAGATCCTGCCTCTTAATGTGCCGATATCTGACAACTGCCCCTACGCGATAGCCAGCAGTTATGTTTTTGACCCTGTTTATATCGGTATGGCTACCGTCATAGAACAGCTTGCGGCTGCAAAAAAAGAACGTTATTACGAAAAAGCAATTCATGGAATTGAAAAAAAAGCCATTGAAGCCTCTTCTTTAAGAAAAGAAAAAACTTCCACAAACGAGCAGACAAGATTATTAAAGTACGATATCATGAAACTTTTCTTCGAGGGATTCATCAATTCCGAGATCAAGGACAAGGCGGAGGACCTCAGCGGCTATCTCAACGGTAAAACAGGTACTATACCGGCAGGTTCAAGCTCCCTTGCAATCAGTTTCATCGATTACTGTGTTGATAACAGGAACTGGCTTTCAGACCACCTGGTTTATTTTATAGCCGCGGAAGAATTCGGAGGTTATGATTTCAGGAAATGGCCGGAAGAAATCGCGTTCCGGGAGCCATCCGGTTTAAACGCCCTAAAAAGCGGGAACTCTGAAAAAATCCTTTTCGAGGCATTTCTGCAATGGATACTCCACAATCAAATCCTTCTCAGGCTTAAACAGGGAAGGGAAGCCCGAAATCCTGTAGACATAATGCTTGACCAGCCTTTTGCCTTCGGAAACGCCGATGTCTGGGCGGATATGGACGCTTTCCTGATAAACAGGGGCAATCTGAAGCGTGAATTTACTCAGGGGGCTCCCCCGCACAGGCTTGACATACCCCAGCACTGGCAATTTTACCTGCTTGACCCTGAAAATGCCGAATCAAGGGAACTCCTTTTAAGAAGGCTCATTTTTCTTCTCCGTTACTGCTCGCTATTAAGGATCGATCATCTTCTGGGCTACTACCAGTTATATTACATGGCCGAAGATACTTCCTGGGAAATTACCCTTGAAAAGCTTGGAATATTTCACAATATTGATTCCATAAACAAAGAAACCTGCTCCCCCGGAGAAAAAAGATATAAAATTTACAATATAATAATTGATGCCCTGAAGAAAAAAATTCCTGAAGGGATAATATCGCAGGCGTTTGACAGGGAAGGAAACATTAAAAACGGGAATGTAGTACTTGCGGCAAGGAAAGGGCATGCAAAAATCGATTCCGACAGGAATATAACAGGATGGTACAGTGTAAATTCATCCGAACATGAAGAAATCCTTTCCTATTGCCTTATAAGCCCTAACAGGTTCGGTGGTACGGATTACCTGGAAAAGATAATCTCAGAAAAAAATGAATTTCTCCGCCCGGACGACAGCATAAGGCTCTGTTTTTTTAACCCCGGGCCGGGAGAAGAGACCGTATCGGAATTCATGAGGCTTGCCCAGGAGCAGGGAAAAACGCTGGTTTTTGAAAACCTCGGCCTTGTTCCCGAACAGGTAAGCAGGTCTCTTTCCGAACTGGGGGCTGTTGAGTTTAAGCCATTGTACTTCGGCTACCAGTACTTTACTGGCGATCATAACTCTTACTGGCTCGACAAAATAAGAAAATGCGATTACGCGAGTTTCTCCATACACGACACAGTAACAGTTGAAGGCTGGTGGACCGGGAAAGGAAAATGGGCATCAGCTAAGTACTATTTCAATAATGACGAACAGAAGCAGGGAGTAATCAATTTCCTGCGTCTCAATAATTACCTGCATGAGGGGGAGCCTGCCTTAATATCGGAACTTACCCCGCAGATGCACAGGGCCGTGCTCGATACTGTCGCCGATTCAAACGCTGACATAGCCGTAATAATGATGAGCGATATATTTAAATCCGGAGAAGAAGGAATAATAAATATACCTGGCCAGACAGGATTCTGGACTGCCCGGTCACTTATTACCATTGAGGAGCTTTTGAAGGAAAACCCAAAAGGCGCCGGCAAAAAAGCCGTTGAACTTCTTTATTACCTTTTACGGAGAAAAAACAGGTTTTCCCTGGCAAAGCAGCTCGAAGAGACCGGTTCCAGGATGCCCATGGTGACGGCCCTACATCCTGAGGCCGGAGAAGGCAAAAAGCAGATACGTTTCACAGGCGAATCTTTTCTTATTGATGCCGTCACCTATGGAAGTTTTAATAAAATAGAAATATTTATTGAAAACATCGGCCCGGTATCCATGGAGGAAATCACTCCGCATTCAAAGGTGCCTGAAAATGTAAGGATTTTCAGGGCAATGATCAAGGCAGGGAGTAATTTTCCCCTTGCAACGCCATTCCATGTTCTTATAGACGGGAACCGGGCGACAGATAACGGATATCTGATAAACATACCTCCGATGACAGATACCAATCCGCTGTCCGGCGCCTATGGACGCGCTAAGAAAACATCAGGCAGGGCGCCCGAGCCTTATTCGAGGGAATTTTTTAATTTGATATTCAATTCTTGGCTTTTCAGGTGGTTCGGGAAACAGAGATGGTACCTGATGAAGAACAGCAGGCTGGAAAGAATTGCCGTAAACGACCTTTTTGAACTCGAAACCGGCTCCCGGGATGAAAGGATCTTTTGCCTGATCTGCGAAGCAAAATCTGAAGAAGGGACGGGTTCATATTATCTGCCGCTTTTAATTTCAGAATTTCCTCTTGAAGACTATAAGAGCCTTAATCCGGTTAAATTTTCATCCGGCGGCTGCAATTTTTATATTACTCCCGCGGAACATACTCTTGCCTACCAGAAAGCGCAGGGATTTATGTTCTCCGATGGAAGAACCGCACCCACGGCAAATGGAGGAATGGCTATATTCAGGCCTTCCGGGAAACATGGAAATAACTTGTTTTCTTTTGAAGCTTCCGGAGCCCGGAATCTCCTGCAAGGGTCTAATGACGATTCCTCAAATATGCTCACGGAAGTCAAATTCGGTAAAATAACTTCAGTTGTAAAAACAATAAAGACCGGCGCCAGCGACATTGAAATGGAAATGTACGAAACCCTTTCCGGAGAATCTTACCCAAATATGCCGGTCTTATACGGGAATTCATACATAGAATATCAGGACAGCTCAAGAATCCCGCTCAGCATCGTAATAGAAAAAATATCCGGGCCTGCCGGCCTTTCAAAAGAAAACTGGAAACTCAAGGCCGGATACATCATATCGCATTCCATGCTGATTTCAGTGGAGAAATTTGCGGAAAACCCCGGAATTAATGATGCCGATGTGCTTATAAATAAAATGTTAAGATTAAAAATAAAAGATATCATAAATCCCGAAGGTGATATTAATATTCCTGAAAAGCTTGATTTTTCAGCTTTCATTACTAAAATAGGACGAGCCATAGGAGGCTTCCATGCCGCACTTGGGAAAAGCAAAAACCCTGGGTTCCGCATTGAAAAAGGGAATATGAAAACTTTCCACGAAAAGGCGATCCATGGCGCTGTAAATTTCATAGAAGGACAGTTAAACCATATAACCGATAAGGATTTCAGTAAAATATTTCTAGGAATGAAAGAAGCCCTTATTGATAAAGCCGATAAATTCAACATGGAATTGCCTGAAATTAATTTTTCAAGGATCCATGGCGATATGCAGGCCGATCAGATATTATTAAATTCAAAATGGGAACTGACTCTCATTGATTTCGGCGGGGCCCCGATTCTCGGGCCTTCAGAGAGGAGAGCTAAAGGCCTAGCTGTTTCGGATGTTGCCGGAATTTCGAGGGCCCTGGGTTATATAAAATTTTATGTGCTATGCCGCCTCCTTGAGGCCGATTCAAGGACGGTTTTTTCAATTCTTTCCGGCGATGCCGATTGTTATAAAAATAAAAAATATAAGCCCTCTGATGCCGCGGCCATAGTTTCTTTTGCAGACAAGGCTGAAAAAACTCTTGCCGCAATGCTGGCAAAATCTTACCTTGATTTTATTGAGGAAAGCCATACCGAACAAATCATCATGCCTCACTGGGACAGATATACCGCCGAGGCGCTCGTTAATTACGCCATGAAAGCCAGGGCGCTTTATGAAATCGGCTACGAAATCGCCGCCAGGCCTTCGGAAATGTGGTACTACAAACCTCTTGACGGAATAAGGTCTTAAAAAGACCCCCTGTACTTAACCATGGAGAACCTGTCAACAATATCCCTGAATTCCTTTCTTACCGAACCGTTTAACGGGACTCCTTTTTCAGAACGCTCTATTCCGGCCATATATTCCTTCTCCCCGGCAGTGAATATTCTATCCTGCCCAGGCATTTTTTTTGAAGCCCGCAGCGCCCTCAGTATCTCTCCTGTTGTTTTCATAAAATCAGCGGGCTCAGTAAAGGCCGAGATATCTATGGCTATAAAAAAGTGCCCGAGCCTGTATGGCACTGTTTTCCCTGAAGCATCCAGCCCGCTTAATGCCTTCAAGAAAGCCCCGCCCTGGAGAGCTGCGGAAAGTATCTCAACTACTGTGGCATACCCGTAGCCCTTGAATCCTGCGCCTTCCTCTCCTATCCCACCCAAAGGTGCAAGGGCGGCAGCGCCTTTTACCAGTTCGTCAAGCACCTGTGCGGGATCTGTAAGGCTTGATCCGTCCCGGCCTATGACCCACCCGGCCGGAAGGTCCTTCCCGAGCCTTGCATAAACCTCTATCTTTCCCCTCTGTGTTACGGATGTTGCGCAGTCAAGGACAAAAGGGAACCCCTCGTCAGTAGGCATGCCGAACACCAGCGGATTTGTTCCAAGCATATTTTCCACCCCGAACGTAGGAGCTATTGAAGGCCTTGCATTTGTCCCTGTAATGCCTATCATGGATTTTCCGCAGGCCATAAGCGCGTAATATCCGGCGATGCCGTAATGATTGGAATTTCTAACGCATACCATTCCTATCCCGGTTTTCCCGGCCTTATCTATTGCCATCTGCATGGCTTTCCTGCCTATAACCTGGCCCATTCCGTTATGGCCATCCACTACGGCTGTCGCCGGGCTTTCCCTTACTATTTCATATTCAGTCACCGGATTTATCTGTCCTGCCAGTATCCTGTCAACATAAATCGGTTTAAGCCGGCTAACGCCATGTGAATCTATGCCGCGCAGATCGCTTGTAATAAGAACCTCGGCACAGACGCCGGCATCTTCGGCGGGGATTCCGCAGGATATAAAAACATCCTTCATAAACCCTTCAAGATATTTAGCAGCATAAAGCTTCACATCATTACCATTCATTTTATTCTCCAAAATTATTTACAGGGCGTATCATCAAACGCCGGCTAAACGGCATACAACTGTGAAATCATTGGGGAGGTAACCGTCAATAACCCGGATTTCAGCTCCTTCAGGAAGATGAGGGCCCAGTTTTTGAATAACATCCCCGCTGCTGTAGTACATGTAATGTTCATCATCCCTGTCGGGAGAATCCCCGGAAAGCAAATTAAAAACGACAGAATTTCTTGCCCAGGTTAGCATTTTTACAAATGAATCTATCAATATCCCCGTATTATCCGACATTTTTAAATTAAATATCCCCGAAGAATAAATAACATCAAAGCTTTTACAGGAAATGATATCTTCATGAAACACATCCCCTGAAATAAACTTTACCCCGGGGTAACGCTTTGCCGCTTCTAAAATCATCGAATCAAGGATATCAGTCCCAGTGTAACTGCAATTGACTGAACGGTCCAGAAGGTAACGGTAAAGGCTCCCGAGCCCGCAACCGATATCAAGGACAGACTTTCCTGAAAGATCTATCTCCGAATATAGCACATGGAACCTTTTTTCATGCGACTGGGCGTCTTCCCATCCGAGAATGGCGTGGTCATGCACTTCCTTCCTCAGCCTGGGTTCATAATAATCTTTTATCCTGTCTTTCTGGTCCATAAATTAATCAAAACCTGTGCCCTTCCAGCGCCTTAATTTTCGGGAGAACCGCATTATCCCAGAAAGTACCGCTGATTTTATTCGTTCCGATTATAACGTATTCCGCTACCGAATTTGATAATGCCGCGGTAAGCACATATCCGACCGCAATATCGTTTCTATATAACTCTTTAAGATATACAGCATCACCGTAATTGAATATTTTCTGCCTGTTTGAAATAATAATATTATTATTTGTCAGCCCTTTGTTAAAAGAATTTTCGACAGCGTTTCCGGATTCACCCTTGTATGATGCCGGGTAATGGAAGATAAATGTCATTGAATTAAAAACATTATTTGAAGTGTTATCATTATTTAAAGTGTACTCCAGAAGCTCCATCCCGCCGATAAAACTGATCTTCACAGCATATTCATGTTTTTTATAATCACCCCGGATATCTATGCCGTTTGAACTGATGTCCGAACCGGTGAGAAAAAGATTATAATCATCGGCGGAAGGCTTCTTAACCGCGCAGCCGGATATGAATATGACGGTAAGAAATATCAATATAAAATAAAATTTCATTTCATTCCCCTATTATTTTTATAAGGACCCTCTTTCTCCTCATCCCGTCAAATTCCCCGTAAAATACCTGTTCCCATGGCCCGAAATCAAGTTTCCCGGCTGTAACAGCAATAACCGTTTCCCTCCCCATGACCTGCCGTTTTAAATGCGCATCCCCGTTCTCCTCTCCCGTGCGGTTATGCCTGTACTTCGATAAAGGTTCATGCGGGGCCAGCTCTTCAAGCCATTCTGTAAAATCAGAATGCAGACCGCTTTCATTGTCATTTATAAAAACACTCGCTGTTATATGCATGGCGTTGACGAGGCAAATGCCTTCTTTAATCCCGCTTTCCGCCAGCGCGCTTTCAATATCGCCAGTTATATTAATAAATTCAATCCTTTTTTTCGCATTGAACCACAGTTCTTTTCTGTATGTTTTCATTCCCGGCCCCTCAGATATATAATCCGTCCTTCGCCAGCGTAAAAACCTGATAATTCCGGACAAATGGTAACAGGCTTCCTTACCAGCATGCACCCTCTCTTGATGCCATGCGGCCATATTACAGGCGCTCATAATATAAAGTAAAAACACTAAAATTTCAAGGTTGATAAAAGATGCATTTTTTCAGATGAAGTGCAACTGATAAATCAGCATCGAAACCGGCCGGATTTGAAAAATTGCATATCATTCTGTTTTGACTTTGCATTATTATTTAACTATAATTTACTATAAGCTTGTTCCCGGAGTATAATTTGACAGCATTTATAGCCCTTACAGGAGGTTTGTTATCGTTCATATCCCCCTGTGTTTTACCTCTTCTGCCCTGCTATATTGCCTATATAACAGGGGTATCTGTTTCCGACATAAAAAAAGGTATATATAGCAAACCCGGTTTGACTATGTTCCTGTTTTCATTTATTTTTGTTGCCGGTTTCACAACAGCTTTTACTTTAATGGCTTTGTTGTTTGATATATTATTTTCAAGCGTTCCCGGAAGTGTGAAAAACATTATAAATATCGTTGCAGGCGCCTTTATTGTAATTTTCGGCCTGAAGTTTACAGGCATAATATCAGGCAGGATCTTAAACAAGGCTTCAACTGCAACCCCGGTCAAGGGGAAATCTTCATTATTATACGCTTATACAATGGGCCTGGCATTCGGCGCAGGATGGACGCCATGCATAGGGCCGGTTCTTGCCGGAATAATTACGCTCAGCGCTCTCACGGCAAAAAGTATAGCCGGCGCAGCCTCTATGCTTGTAATTTATTCACTGGGGCTCGGGATACCTTTTATTATAACAGCAGTATTTACCAATCATGCGATAATATTTTTCAGTTTTTTTAAAAGGCATGGAAAAGCGGTGGAAACATTCAGCGGCATTTTTCTCATTATTCTCGGGCTTATAATAGCTTTCAATAAAATGGATTTATTATCAGCTTTATTTTCAAGGTTATAAAAGGATAATTTTTTCAAACCATATAAACCGTTCAGGAGGTCCCATGAAAAGAAAATCGCTTATTATCACTGCAGGCATTGTCATCATCATAGCCGCGGCCGTAATCACCGGGTTAACATTATCAAAAGGGATAAAATCCGGCTCTGCCGCCGGGCAGGACAGTGATTTTTTCAACGGCAATATTAAGGAAAAAAAAGCGGCCCCCTATCTCGGGGGAATTGATGTTCTCAACCGGACAACTGTAAAACTTTCAGATTTAAAGGGTAAAGTAGTACTGGTGAATTTTTTCGCGACATGGTGCCCGCCCTGCAAGGCTGAAATACCTGACATAATTAAACTTGGCGGCGCTTATACGAGTAATTTTACGGTTATTGGCGTTTCTGTAGACACCTCTTTACCGGACGTACCTAAATTTGTAAACGATATGAAAATCACTTATCCCGTCATAATGGGCGGGACAGATGTCCAGAAATTATGGGGCGGCATATTCGCTTATCCCACGAGCTTCATCATTGATAAAGACGGAATGATAGCAGCCAAGTATGTGGGAGCGAGGGATTATAGCGGCTGGCAGGACGCCCTGGCGCCTTATTTAAATAAATAATTACTATAAAATGCCTTGACTACCAATCTAACAATATGCTATAATGTTAGAAAGGTAGAAACGGAGTATAATAATGCCCCCTGACAGAAAAAACGACATCCTTATGGCCGCTGGAAAATGCTTCGCCCGCTTCGGCTATGACAAAACTACACTTGATAACATCGGAGAGATGGTTGGAATGAACAAAGCTTCGCTGTACTATTATTTCAAAAGCAAGGAAGCCCTTTTCTACGAACTGATAACCAGGGAAGCCGATGAATTCAATGAAATGCTTAAAAAGAAAATCGAGCCTGTAACCGGATATAAGGAAAAAATCATTGCCTGGATCCGGGAAGGTTTCAAGTACAACCAGAACGGAAGCATACTTCACCAGCTTTCAATGGAAACCCTTCAGAAGCTTACTCCAATGCTGGACGGCTTAAAGGACAGGGCCATGGAGCAGGGTACGGATTTTATAGCGGAAATATTGAAAGAAGCAGGACAGAATAAAGAAATAAAGCCATGCAATATACATGAGGTCTCTTCAGCCATTCAAAATGTAATTTACGCCGTGAAGAATGAAGAGTACATGAAAGCCAGGCCTAACCTCGGGAATGTAGTTGATTTCAATTCGATGATAAATAAAATAGTTTTTACAGTTTCTCTGATGCTGGATGGGATCGGCATAAAATAATTTCTTAAATCCCGGGAGGTTCAAGATGGAAGTATTTTCCCTAATAAAGACAATGAATGACAAGGAAATCCAGACATGGCTTTCTAAAGTAGGCCGTGAGAATGCAATTTTACTTGCCAAAGCGCTCCTCGGAGCCGATGGGCCTGTAAGGACAAAGGTCTTCAAGAATATGAGCGGCCGCGCCGGGAAAATGCTTGAAAACGAACTGGACAATTACGGCAGAATGAACATCAGCGAACGGGAAATAAAAGCCAGCGCGGATAAACTCGAAAAACTGATGCACAATTAATAAAACAGGGAAAGGATACATTATGCCTGGAGAAGATCTTGAAATTCTCGGACTTGAACCCGGAGCGGGAATTGCTGAAGTAAAAAAAGCTTACAGAACACTTGCCAAGAACAATCACCCTGACCGATTCGGAAATGAAGATGATAAAAAACGGCAGGTGATAATCATGCAGAGAATAAACCGCGCGTACAAGGATGTAATTCTTCGGATCGGGAAAAAAGATGCCCCCTCCGCCGTCAGCATTACGGGGAACCAGGATCCTGCGTACCCTAAAAACGATTATGAATTTTTCCGGAAGGGGCTTGATTATTTTTATCTTTACACGGGAAGTTATTCCACTAAAGGAGACCGTGTTCTTGAATTCGAGCCCGAAGTTCTTTTGAATAAAAAAAAGATCCTCGAAACAGCCAATATGTATTTCAGAAAGGTGCTTGAATTATATCCTGACAGCGACTGGGCCGGTGATTCCGGAGAGCGGATTAATAAAATTTCCAAACTTATTAGCCATATAGACAGCAGGATTATTGATATTAAAAAGAACAATCCTTACTGGACTGAAAAAGAAACCCCTTACAGCAGGAAAAAAGATAATATAGATAAAGATATGGAAAACAGCGAAAAAAGCACCGGTTATCATGAAAAGGATACGGCAATATATAAAAAAGGGATCGGGTACTTCAATGAATGCTACGAAGGTACTCTTATAAAAATGGAAAAACATGACCTGAAGGAAAAAACAGATTTTCTCATCAAGGCTAAATTATGCTTTAAACAGGTCCTGAGAATTTATCCTGATAGCGACTGGGCTTTCGATTCAGGAGAAAGGCTGAAAAAAATAGAAAAAATGCTGGAACAGGTAAAATCAGGCCGGGAAAATAACTTTAAATGGACGGAGAAAGGCACCCCTTTAAAAAAATAAAAAAAAAAGGAGGATATAAATATGGATATCACAACAATAAGCCTCGGATTTGTAAACTGCTACCTGGTCATGGAAAACGGTTTTTTTGTACTTATCGATACCGGTATACCCTTCAAGCGCAATGATCTTGAAAAGGCCCTTTCAGATAAAGGCTGCGTCCCCGGAAAACTCAAATTGATAGTCCTGACCCATGGAGATATCGATCATAGCGGGAATTGCGCTTATCTCATGGAAAAATTCCGGGCAAAGATTGCTATTCACAGCAATGATTCCAGTATGGTTGAAAAAGGCGACATGGCGATGAAAAGAAAGGTAAAATCCTCATTAATGAGGATAATGCATATTTTTATGGCCAGATCTAAAACTTTTCAGAATATGATAAATAATTTTGAAAAATTCAAACCGGATATTTATCTTGAAGACGGGCAAAGCCTCTCGAATTTCGGTTTTGACTTAACAATATTGCATATCCCAGGCCATACTGACGGATCAATTGCGATATTAGCCCCTGACGGCAGCTTTTTCTGCGGCGATACCCTCCAGTTCCATGGTAAAATCAGGCCTGCCGCTATTATCACAAATGAAGAACAGCTAAAAGCAAGCATAGAAAGGATAAAAAATTTAAAAATAACAACTGTTTATCCCGGGCATGGCAAACCATTCACCATGGGAAATTTTTAGCATTATTAATAATGGGGCAAGTTTATGAAAAATATATTCCAGGCGCATAGCACATATAACTTTAACTCCAACAGCATGATGATATCGGTTCTGGAGGACCTGCCGAAGGAAATGTTATTCAAAAAAACAGGCGCTTATTACATGACCATATATGAAACCCTTCTCCATATATTTCTGAGCAACGATCTTTTTTTCCTGAAATTGTTTGCTGAGATTTTTCCCGGTGATAAAGAGCTTGAAGACAACCGCTTTACCGGCATGGACGAAACAGGCTACATGAATTTCATGAGTGAACTCAATAATGATTACAGGCTAGTTTTCAGGCATATCAGCGATCTTGGCAATATTATCAGGATATTTACAGGTAAACTCGACGAAACAATGCTTGAATCAACAATCGATTCATATGATGATAACGGCGAACCTGTTAAAACAAAATTATGGATCACACTTTTAGCGCTATTCAGCCACCAGATCCATCACCGAGGGCAGATTTCCGCTTTTCTGGACCAGTCAGGTGTGGAAAATAATTTTTCGGTGGCTGCCTGGGAGTGAATGGGGCGGGTCACCTCGAGGTAATATTTTATGATAATTAAAAAACATTGACCGCCCCGCATGCTCCGGTTATAATATCTGTTCTTCACAAATTCCAGTTAATTACAAATTTCCAAGAGGGTAAATATGAACTATATAAGCACCAGGGGAAATTTCCCGGTTACTTCACCCGCGGAGGCCATTGTACTCGGCATGGTGCCCAGGGGCGGGCTTTTTGTGCCTGAAAATATCCCTAAAATAGATATGGATGACATAGAAAGGCTTGACTACAGGGATATTGCCTGTACAGTCCTCGGGGAATTCCTTACCGCGGAAAGAATGGGCTTTTCTAAAGATGAAATAAGAAAATTTACCGGTGCTGTCTACAACCCGGAAAAGTTCGAAAATGATATTGTCACACCCCTGAAATTTTTAGGCGACCAGACAGCCGTGCTCGAACTATGGCATGGGCCTACAGCCGCCTTCAAAGATATAGCCTTGCAATTGATGCCTCACCTGCTTGTCTCTTCCGCCGGGAAACTGAATAAACAGGGAGAAACTGTCATACTGGTCGCGACATCGGGCGATACCGGAAAGGCAGCTATGGAAGGCTTCAGGGATATCCCGGGCGTCAGGGTGGTTGTTTTCTATCCTGAAAACGGAGTAAGTAAAGTTCAGCTCCTGCAGATGCTTACCACCTCAGGAAATAACACTTCGGCTATCGCTGTGAAAGGTAATTTTGATGACTGCCAGACAATGGTTAAGAACATCTTTGCAGATAAGGACTTCTGCAGTAAGGCCCGTTTAAAAGGGATTGAATTCTCATCAGCGAATTCGATCAACTGGGGGAGGCTTGTTCCGCAGATTGTTTATTATTTTCATGGTTATAATTTAATGAAAAAATCAGGTGCCATTATGTCGGGGGATAAAATTAATATTTCAGTCCCGACGGGCAACTTCGGGAATATCCTGGCTGCATTTTACGCAAAGGAAATGGGCCTTCCCGTAAATAAGCTTATTTGCGCCTCGAACATCAACAGCGTCCTGTCGGATTTTATTAACACCGGAACTTATAACAGGAAACGGGAATTTTTCAAGACTTCCAGCCCGTCAATGGATATTCTGGTGTCGAGCAACCTTGAAAGGTTTCTATTTGAAATTACCGGCCACAACGCTTCTAAAATAAACCGCTGGTACGGCGATCTCGCGGCGGGAGGGAATTTCAAGGTGGATGATTCCACCAGGCAGCGCCTCAGGAACATTCTCTATGGCAATTTCTCTACAGAAAAAGAAGTTACAGCGAAAATCTCTGAAGTATTCGGCAATACGGGGTACCTTATAGACACCCATACCGCTGTCGGCCTTTCTGTCCTTGATAAGTACAACTCGGCTGCCGATAATAAAATTCCCGCTTTGGTTTGCGGAACAGCGTCCCCTTTCAAATTCAACAACATGGTTTATCTTTCGGTTTCAGGCAAAGAAGCTCCTGACGATGAGTTTGAAGTCCTGAAAATGCTTTCGGAATTGTCAGGCTCTGCTGTACACAGATCCCTGCAGGGGTTGGATAAAATCGATCCAAAAAAAGAAATTGTTATTTCAAAAAACGATGGAGAATCCTTTTTATCAAAGATGCTGGAATTATAAATTATGAAACCGGCAGTGTTTTTTGACAAAAATTGAAAATAGCATTAAAATACTTAACCTAATTTTAATAAGGAGGGCCATTTTGTCAGCTCATATAAGAATGAAAAGAATAGGTAAATCAAAACGTCCTTACTACCGCATTGTAGTAATCGACAGCAGGCTGCCCCGTGACGGAGAATATATTGACAGCATCGGGTACTACCAGCCTATAGAAAAAGATGACAAGGTCAGCATTGATCTGCAGAAGTATGATGAATGGATCGGCAAAGGCGCCAAAGTCAGCAATATTGTCAGAGATATCGCAAAAAAAATCAGAAGAGCACATCAGTAATCCAAGACTATGCGTCTATTCTGAAACGAAAGGAGTGATATTCTATGAAAGAACAGGAAATTGTTGAATCAATTGTTTCAAGCCTTGTTGAAGATCCCACCGCTGTAAGCATAAAGGTTGTTGACGGTGAAAAATCAACCATTCTAGAACTGCATGTCGCTCCAGGAGAAGTAGGCAAGGTTATTGGAAGACATGGCATCATTGCCAAATCAATTCGGACAATTGTCAATGCTATTTCGGTAAAAAACGGCAGAAGGGTTATATTGGAAATACTGGATTAATTTGTTATGAATGCCATCCTTATAGGCAGGCTTTTAAAGCCTCACGGTTTAAAAGGGCAGGTAAAGGCATCCTTTTATATAGATGATTTTAGTGATATTAAAAATTTTACGGCTTTTTACAGGCAGGATAAGTTATCCCCTACCGGCTATAAAAAGCTTAATTTCCTGGACATTAATATTGCCGGCGGGAACATAGCTGTAACGATCGACGGGTGTTCCGACAGGACAGTCGCTGAAGCTTACAAAGGTATAGACCTTTTTGTAAGCGAAGACGAGCTTCCGCAGCTTAAAGAGGATTTGTTTTACATAAAAGACCTTGAAAATTGTACAGTTGATGTTGACGGAACCGATATCGGCTCCGTCAGAAGCGTTTTTGAGGCGGCGGGCAGAAACCTGCTGCTTGTTAAGCTTACCGATAAGGGAGACACGGCGATCCCTTTTAACGATAAGTATGTGGAAAAAGTAAACATAAAAGAAAAAAGGGTTACCCTGAGAAATATAGAAGAGCTTCTCTGAAAATGACTTTTAACGTAGTGACTATATTTCCCGGATTAATTGAAGAATATTTAAAAATAGGGGTTCTTTCCAGGGCAAACAGGCTTGACAAAGTTACAGTCAGGACTTTTGACATACGGGATAAAGCTGTAAACCGTTACGGACAGGTTGACAGCAACATCTTCGGGACCGGGAAAGGGATGCTGTTAAGGTGCGAACCGATTGACGCCACACTTGAGAGCATCAGGGAAAAATCGCCCGGGTGCCGGATAATTATCCTTTCACCCAGGGGCAGGAAGTTTGACAATGTTATCGCCAGGGAACTTTCAAAGTTAAGTGAAATAACCCTGGTTTCAGCCCGATATGAGGGAATTGACGAGCGGGTGGCCGTAAAATGGGCTGATGACGAGATTTCAATCGGTGATTATGTCCTGACCGGCGGAGAGCTTGCCGCTCTTGTGGTTATAGATTCGGTCTCGCGGTTTCTTGAAGGTTTTATCAAGGAAGGTTCCGCTGAAGAAGAGAGCTTTGAAACAGGGTTGCTGGAATACCCTCATTTCACGGAGCCGTTGAGTTTTGAAGGCATGGTTGTTCCCGGGGTTTTAAGAAGCGGTAACCATAAAGAGATTAACAGGTACAGGTTATTTGAAAGCCTGAAAAAAACTTATTTCAACAGGGTTGAAATGCTCCTTGATTATTCCTGGGAAGAAGAGACAGGCGAAACAATGGACGAGCTGAAGATAATTAAAAAGAAGAATTCATGGCTGAAACGATATTTAAATGATATAGAAATAATTTCGAAGGAGTGGAAAAATGTCGGAAGAAATTAAATCGGCTGCCGAAGCTGAAAGCCCGGCCCAGGCCGAACCGGTTAAAACTATAGAAGCGGAAGCCCCAAAAGCCAGGGTAAAGAACACGCTGGAAAATATAGAAAAAAGGCTTCTTGACGCCCAGAACAATACTGATAAGATAGCCGATTTCAATGTCGGCGATACTATCAAGGTTTATGTAAAGATAGTTGAAGGCGATAAACAGAGAGTCCAGCCTTATGTCGGTGTTGTAATCGCCATCAAGCACGGCGGCAACAGGAAGACTTTCATGGTCAGAAGGATCAGTTATAATGTGGCCATTGAAAGGGTTTTCCCATACCACTCTCCCTTTATTGAAAAGATTGAGCTTGTAAGAAGAGGAAGAGTAAGAAGGTCGAAACTTTATTACCTTCGCGGAAGGTTCGGCCGTTCAGCGGTTGTGTCAGAGAAAGTGTCCTGATAAACCGATGCGCGTACCTCCTGTATGCGAATTGTTTGAATTTGAGAACGCTTTATGGGAAACAGGCTATAAACTTATAGGCGGAATCGATGAAGCCGGAAGGGGCCCATTAGCCGGGCCTGTGGTTTCCGCATGTGTGGTTATAGATAAGAGCATTAGGATTGAGGGAGTGTTTGATTCCAAATCCCTCTCGGAAAAAAAAAGAAATTACCTTTTCGATATGATAAATGATATGTGCATATCGGTCAGCACCGGTTTCGCTGATCATACTACCATAGACAGGATAAACATCTATAACGCGGCGAAAGTATCCATGCAGGCGGCGTTATCGAATTCCGCGGTCAGCCCCGAATATGTTCTCACAGACGCGATGAAGCTTGATATAACCATTCCCCACAAACCGATCATTAAGGGCGATACCAAAAGCTTTGCGATAGCGGCCGCATCAATTATAGCAAAAGTCACTAGGGACCGTTATATGGAACATCTTCATCATGAATACCCTGTTTACAACTGGTCGCAGAATAAGGGCTACCCTACCCGGGAACACCGCGAGGCTATCAAAGCCTACGGCCCAAGCCCATATCACAGGACCAGTTTCAGGCTTTTCTGACAATATCCCGAATCATTTTCAACCTGGCCGGGTCAATTTCCTGAACACCCGAATTATAAAATTCCATGCTTCCGGTACCGCTTTCATGTACCATGTTCTTTTTATCAATGATGCTTTTCATATTTCTGACAGTTCCAATATTCCCGTCAATTATTTTACTTTCCGGATTGAAATATGATTTTATCATGTCCCTGTAGTACAGGAAATGGGTGCATCCGAGAACTACACAGCCGTAATCTTTTTTATTTATACCGGAAAATTTGCCATGAAGGTAGTTTTCAACCTCAGCACCTTCAAACCTGAACTCCTCGGCATAACCGACAAGCCCGTCAAGGGACAGCTTGTCAAGCCTGCTCCTGCCGTCAAGCCTTGAAATCAGGGTGTTGAGCTTCTCTTCCCTGAGCGTCAGTGTAGTTGCCAGCACTAATATTCTCTTTTCGGCTTCTTTTTCAACCGCCGGTTTAACCGCAGGCTCCATGCCGATTACAGGAAAGCCGTACATATATCGCAAGTCAGCCACCGCTACGCTTGTTGCGGTATTACAAGCTATTACAAGCATATCGATGCCGAGCCCGGCAAGAAATGCACCGGCTTCAAGGACGTAGCTTTTAACTTCATCCCTGCTTTTAGTGCCGTATGGTACATTTCGGGTATCTGCATAATAAATGTAATGTTCGTTCGGAAGTAATTTCAATGCCTCTCTCAACACTGTCAGCCCGCCGATGCCTGAATCAAAAAAAGCGATTTTCATGGCATCTGCAGGTAATCGAAATCCTGTGATACGTTGGTAACAATGCTGTCCCTGACAGAAGCGTATGCTATGTTTGAAGCCCTTTCCAGGAGGGACGGCGTCGTAAAAAGGCCCGGGGCGTTTATTACAAATGTGCTGAAAGTATTGCTATTGATTTCTATCCTTGATATATTATAAATATTAAAGCTCTGGTCATTGGGGTTTTTTGCCTGCAGGCCTGTAGCGTTAAGACCGGCTGTGAAACTATAAGTCTTGCCGTTATATTGGACCTGTTTTACAAAATCCCATAATGAAGGGTTTTGTCCGCCGTCAGGATAGGCGACCTTATTTATGGTATCGGCACGGTAACCGAGGTAGGATTCAAAATATTCCATGGCCCTTCCTAATTCATAAGAAGCCAGGTCCTTCCGGAGAGGGAGATAACGGGCAAGGTTTTTATGGCTTGCCGTATGGTTAACAATCTCAAACCCGTAATCAAGAAGGGTGTTGAGTTTCTGCCCGACAAATCTTGACTGCATAAAAGGAGGTTTGTCAAAAGGAACGCTGAACGCCGCATTAAGCTTAAAATCAGGGTGTTTAGAGGCGAAACCTATCATAATTCCAACCGCGCAGTCCGGGTCAATCACCGGTTTGCCTTCGCTATTAGTCCCCAGGTAATCAAATTGACCGAAAGTCGCATCATCAAAGGTTATAACATAAAGCTTGGATTCCGGGGGAAGCCTGTTGAGGTCTTTTATTTTTCCGCTCATAAGGGAAAGGTACTCGTCAAGGGAGATGTTCCTGAAATTATTATCATAAAGCTGCTCAAGCTGATCCCTCAAATCCTGTGAGGATATCATATAACGCGATGTAATCCTGTTCTTTTTGAGCCTGCCCGTCATAATATAATTTGTATAAACATAAGGCGACAGGACTATATGGTACATAAGAATGGGGATTTTCCCGGGTACAGAGCTCAACACGGTACTGATGCCCGAATCAGGGTACTGGTTGAACATAGGGCCCGGCACAGGCGCCCCGGCGGCAGGCTTTGCTTGTACAAAAATAAAATCCTTAAAAATAAAAAGATTTATTCCGGCAGCGGTAAAAAACAGAATAATTATCAATAAAAACAGGAACCCGGGCGATTTTTTTTTATTATCCTCATTCATCAGGACAACTCCCTATGGTTTTTTGTTTATTATCGGATAAATTGACAGTTTCAGGATTATTTGACGGGAAATCTTTCCCCGAACAGAATTCTTCCAAGCCTTACCATGTTTGACCCATTCTCGATGGCTTCAAGATAATCCCCGCTCATCCCCATTGACAGGACCGAAAAATCAATATTTTTATATTCGCCTGAAAGTTTTTCTTTAATCCCGGCTAAAAGGGCAAAAGCTTTCTTCGTCTCCTGCATCGGTTTATCCAGAGGCCCTATCGTCATTAATCCTTTTATTATCAGATTATCATAACATGACAGTTTCCCGGTAAATTCAGAAGCCTCTTCCGGCTTAATCCCAAATTTACTTTTATCACCGCTGGTATTGACCTCAATAAGGATATTGATCTTTTTACCCGATAAGGCCAGTTTCCTGTTTAATTTTTCCGCTGTACCGATGCTGTCTACCGACTGCACCCAGTCAAATATTTCAGCGGCCTTAACGGCCTTGTTCTCCTGGAGATGGCCGATGAGATGACGGGTAAATTTTAAACCGCAAATATCAGCAAATTTTTTTTCAGCCTCCTGGACACGGTTTTCCCCGATATCGGTAATCCCGGAATTAACAGCATCAATTACAGATAAAGCCGGCATTGTCTTTGTCACTCCAACGATTGTCACGTTATAGTCAATCCCGATAGATGATTTCTTTTTTTCAATTGATTCTTTTATAATCTCAAGGTTCTCTTTTAAACCCATTTATTTTCTCCGCTCCTTTAATTTTAATAAAAAACAGGCCATTTGTCCATGTTATTTACTTTTATGATAAAGAAGGTGACCGGGATCATCCCGGGCCTCATATTTCCATGCTTTACACCTTGGGGCCGCTATCGCTCTCCTATTGACAAACCATTGCTTCCACCCTGAGGGACAGTCACTACAAAATTAATGTTTGAATATCTCAGTGTAACAATATAGGCATCTTCAGTCTTCAAAACAGATTCATTGATTAAAGGCCTCAACCCCGAAGGGTATGTTTCAAGAAGGGTTATAAAAAGACTTTTACCGGCAGGTTCTTTATTGGATATCGTTAAGCAGGAGATTTGCCCGCCGACATTCCCGTCCACACCTTTCAAATCCTGGACCTGGGATGATAAACAGTCGTTGCCAGGTACCAGAGGCATTATCCTGATCGTGCTGTTTGAACCGGAAGCTTCGTAATAACCGGGACCGGATCCTGTAAAGGGGAAATCGGAATGGAAAAGTAATGAATAATAAGAAGGCTTTGCATCCCGGAACCTGTCAACCACAAGCCAGGAGGACGGCTTTATAAAAACAATATCGCGGGTGAATTTTTCAAGCCCCGCTTCCTCCTTATAAGCCTCAGTAACATCCCCGGACACATAATCATAATCATTGGTTGAAAAAGCCTTTATAATTTCAGGCCCCCTTTTTTCTTTTGACAGCATGCTGCCGTTAAACCATGCCCCTCCTTCGCCGGTCTGTCCTATGCCGTTGATAAGGGCCGTGTTTTCATAGGCTGTTTCTTTCAGTGTGTAGCCGGGAGAGGTTATAAGATAATCCCCTCCGGCAAATATCTGGAAAGACCCGGCATCCGGATGAACATGCCCTCCTCCGGCATCGTATGAATAATTGCTGAGGTCAAAATTGCCCATGTAAGGGCCGCACTTGAATTCGTATACAGATTCATTTCCATCCCAGCCTGAACGTGAATATATTATACCCATATCATCAAAGTACCTGAAAAGAGGTAAATTACTGATAGGAACAGGTTTGACATTTGAATCATACCATAACAGATTGAGAAACCCGGCGCCGTTATTGTCGTTAAGCTCCTTTTCATCAAGAAAATCTGAAAAGTACTGGGCATAGGGATTATTATAAACCGAGGCCAGCTTTTTTAACATATATGAAGGGCCGTACCAGTCATACCTCGGCCCGTCTGCAAAAGACATCAAATCCGAACGCCTGTTCAGATGGTCCGCCGGGAGGCAGCCGTAAATCCTGAAATACGCAGTATTGATAAACCATTCATTACCGGTGAAGAGGTCTTCACCCAAAAGGTCATCCGCAAGAGCCATGAATTTCAGCATATACTCAAGCCCGTATGTCCAGTAAGGAAGCCCTTCGTGAGAAGCGCCGTCGCTCCCAAGCGACGCCATTGTAACCTTGTACTTCTCAAGAGGCAGGGTGATCCAGGCGTCAATATTGCCCGCGTCTCCGTAAAGCGCCAGGCCGGATGCCGCTATTCCTGTCATATTGACCCACTGATGGTTCTGGAGGGATTCTTTGTTCCAGTAAGTTTCATTATTCTTCATCCTGTCAAAAATATAGGAGGTCCTGTTAGACAGGCAGTCCCTTACGGAAATTTTCTGGCCATCCGTCAGTTTTGAATACAGCCAGTCATAACCAAGGGCCAGGCCGAAAAGTTCATGCCCGGCCGCAAGATCTACTCCCTCGGATTTATTAAGCCCCCATGTCGGGTAACTGCATGCGGCAAGCATATAATCCACAGCAGCCCTGAGATAAGTTTCATCATCACTGAGAAGATATACTAACGCGAGATGCGGGATCATATTTCCTTCATCCCTTTCCCAAAGCTGTTCATCACCGCTGTAGCTGTCATGAAGAATATACTTTGGCGCGCCTTTTTTTACTGCCGAATCAGCGGATGATTTCAGCTCCCTGTAAAAGGTTTTATAAGGCTCGATCGCAATCAAGCTTTTCAATTCGGTAATTTTTTCACCGGTAATATAAAGCCTCGGATGCATGCCCCTCATGGCCGCAAGCCTGTCAATGACATTTGTGAAATTCATATTATCAAGGCAGAACAATTTTATTGAGGTGATAAAAATTAAAACAATATATAATATTAAATGCCTCATAAAACAAATCCTCTAAATTAATAATATCCGCAGCTATTTTAAATCCATTATTAAAAGCTGTCAAAGTAACATTATAACAATATAATTAAATTTTATTTCCATTAATGATCATGCATTTACGCTAAAATTATATATCATTTATAAAGACGATTTTATATGACTTGTGTAAGAAATAACTATCTTGAAATATTTGGTTTTATTATATGACACAAATGAATTAGTTGACAAGAAACATGGAGTGAAATAAACTTTCAATAATATTATCAAAAGGAAATCGAAATAAATCCAGGTTTACTATTGACTTTCGGGGAGTTTTGAACTATCCTTAATTAAGGATTATTTTGATTTTCCTTTCAAAAGACAATCCAAATTCTCACTGTTATTCAAAATCCGCCTTGCTTTTGAAAAATTATCAATTTTTCTGTACAGTTTATGGTTGCCATTAAGGCAAAAGCATGTGGAGGATTTTATGAAGAAGAAAATTTTAATGGTTTCCCCTAAAAGTCCTGATACTTTCTGGAGTTTCAGGTACAGCCTTGAATTTATAGGGAAGAAATCGAACTTTCCTCCTCTTGGGCTCATGACTGTTGCTTCTCTTCTGCCCCCTGATTATGAAATAAAGCTTGTAGATATGAATGTTGAAAATCTTTCCGAGAAAGACATAACGGATTCTGACATTGTATTTATCTCGGCAATGATCATACAGAAGGAATCAATGACCGAAGTCATCAAACTATGCAACAGACTCGGCAAACCGGTTGCTCTAGGCGGGCCCTACCCCTCATCTTCACATGACAGGATAAACGGGGTTGATCACTTCATCCTTAATGAAGCCGAAGTTACCCTGCCGTTATTTCTCAGCGACTACGAAAACGGGAACGCCAGGGAATTATACAGGACAGATATAAAGCCTGATATTACCAGGACCCCGCCGCCCAGGTTTGACCTCATAAAACTTAACCTTTACTCATCCATGTCTTTACAGTACTCAAGAGGCTGTCCTTTTAACTGCGAGTTCTGCGATATAATCGAACTATTCGGCAGGGTCCCGAGGACAAAAACCTCCTCACAGTTTATAAATGAAATTAACAGCCTTTACAATTCGGGCTACAGGGGCTCGGTTTTTATAGTCGACGATAATTTTATCGGCAACAAGGCCCATGTAAAGGACCTGCTGAAGGCGATAGTACCCTGGCAGGCTGAAAAGAATTTTCCTTTCCTTTTCTTTACCGAAGCAAGCGTTAATCTCGCTCAGGACGAGGAAATGATGGACCTCATGAAAAGCGCCGGGTTTACAATGGTTTTCATGGGCATAGAAACTCCCGTTGAGGCGTCTTTGGTTCTTACAAATAAACAGCAGAACATTAAAAATTCACTTCTTGAAAGTGTTAAAACCATACAGGCTAAGGGAATAGAGGTAACAGGCGGGTTTATTCTCGGCTTTGACAATGATCCCGAGAATATCGCGGATTTACAGATCGATTTTATACAGAAATCGGGGATAAGCACAGCAATGGTGGGTTTATTGACCGCCCTGCCCAACACCCAGCTCTACAGGAGGCTTGAAAAAGAAGGCAGGCTCCTGGCTGAATCAGCGGGGAACAACACCCTGGCCCTGGACCTTAATTTTAAAACAGTAATGAACAGGAACAAGCTCATAAACGCATATAAAAAGGTAATAAACACTATTTACAAGCCTAAATTTTACTTCCAGAGGTCATGGACATTCATCGAAAGGCTCCCATCTGATTCCAGGATAAGCATAGGGAAAACAAGCTGGAGCACAAGGGTTTCATTAATAATTGCTTTCTTCCGTTCTTTAAGAAAGCAGCTCCTGTCCCCTTACGGGCTCGATTATTTCCGTTTCCTGGCAAAAACCATTCTGCACAAACCCTCGCTTTTCGCTAAATCCGCACAGATGGCCATATTCGGGCACCATTTCTTTAAAATGGTTAACATTGAAATCAGCAGGAAGAGCAGGACCCTCGAAACTTTCAAGGTTCTTCTGTACAGGAACCTCAAGCTGCTCAGAAAAACTTATGAATCCATTACCTTTGAAGGGCTGAAAAAAAGCTTCTACGACCTTCTGTATATAAGGAAAAAAGTACTTCCAGAAATCCTTGTAAAGCATGTCGAGATTTCAGGAATTTCTAATGAAAAAATAGAATCGGCCGTTCATAATTTTTATGTCAGCGTAAACAGGGTAATAAGCAATCTCGAAGACTTTTTTAACTCTAATAACAGGCAGCATGACAATAAAATATTAAAGAAAGCCCTGAAAAAGATAGAAGTTTTCCAAAGCAGGCATCTGACGAAAATAGCCGTACAGGCTAAAGGCATCGAATCGGAGATAAGCGATATAAGCAGGGACCTGCTGTGGAACCTGAAAAGTTCAATCGATGAAAAATTGGCATCCTGGGTTTTTATATTAAGATCAAGGCTGGCCTGGAAGAAATTATAATTCCGGATTATAATATTGAAAATTACGGCGTTCCCCTTTATAATATAAAAGCTTGATATGATTAAATTATTTGGGGGAACAATCCGTGCGGCGAACAACGCCGGTAATCCTTCTATTCCTCACATTGTTATATATTCCGCTCTATGCAAACATGGACAGAGACCTTATTGGCGCTATCACAAAAGGCAATCTTACCGAAGTGCAAAAGCTTGTAGGCAAAGGCGCCAATGTCAATTACCGCTACAATCAGGGAAAGACGCCTCTTCACTGGGCGGCCCTTTACGGAGATCTCAACATACTGGTTTATCTTATCGGCAAGGGAGCCAATGTCAACGGCAGGGATGATAATTACGACACCCCTCTTCACCTCTGCGGGGTTAAAAATAATCTTGATATAGCCAAGTACCTTATTTATAAAGGCGCCGACATGGACTCGACAGACCGTTACGGCTGGACGCCTCTTCATTATTACGTTTATTATAATAATGTACTTTTTGTCAAGTACCTTGTTTTTATCGGTGCGAACCTGACTAACAAAAGCACATGGACCTATATGGGAATGCCTTCGGGCAGCTCTCCCATGGATATAGCACTCAAGAAATCATACAGTAATATTACATCGGTGCTGACCAACCCCGGCTATTACCAGAAACTCACCCAGATGCCGGTCCTCGGCCTCAGCGCTACCGTCAGCACCGGGTGGACCAATATTCTGATCGCCCCCGACAGCGGATCGGTGAATATTTCTATTTATAACACCGGGGGCGGCCCGGCGCTCTCGACTTTACTTACAGTAGATATAACCTCAAACTCAAACGGGCTTCAGGCCGGCAATGTGCCTCCGTTCGATCTGGGCTCAGGGCAGACTGACAATATAACCGTTCCGATTACGGCTTCCAGGTCAATCAGCGGGGGGCTGTCAATCTTAAGCATAAACGCAAGCGAAACAAATTTCGACAGGAAGGCCGGGCCTTTGACGCTTCAGTTACGCACCCTTCCCCCCCCAGCCGCCATTGCTTTTCCTTGATTCAAGCCTTGTGTCCCAGCTTACAGACTATATAAGCCCTGATGTGAAAGCCAGCCTCTCGGTTCATATAACAAACGAAGGAATAGGCTATTCATCCCAGACAATTTTCAGGATAGAAACAAACTCGGGCTGTGACAGCATTATCTTTTCCGGCCCCCGGCCGTTCCAGATCAAGCCTCTCGGATCAGCCGACACTCAAATAGATTTAAAATCCATAGACGGGATGAAAGACGGCACCGCGGAAATGAAACTCATAGCCGAGGACCAGCTTATGAACACCGCGGCGACGGACAGTGTGTCGATCATCACAAGGCACCTTAAAAAACCCCTGCTTACCGCTTTCCCTTTCGTTAAATGGGACATAACCAATTTTGAAGTTTTAAGCTTCGCTACAAACATGACCGGCTCAAACGAAATAGAATCGATAACAACCAATGCAGCACCCGAAGCTCTTACAAACTTTTCAATGATGGCAATAATCAGCAATACCGGCGAAGCCGGTTCCGGGAACCTGACCGCGTCAATGAATATCAGGAACCAGGCTCCCCCCGGACTTAAAATCCCATCCGCATTTACATTCAATATACCGGCCATAGAAACAAACTCCGGCATAGTCATGCAGCTTCCAAAGGCCCCATACCAGGAAGGCCTTTCCAATCTTTCCTGGTATATAAAGGCAGCGACAACCAATAACCGTTTGATATTGGATACAAACATAAATTACAGTTTTGAATCCGATATAATAAACTCAAAGTAAAGCCCGCCTATGGATGCCAGAGAAAGGATCGATGTGCTGCTTGTGCTGAAAGGGATTTTTCCCACCAGGACCCGCGCGCAATCCGAAATAATCTCGGGAAATGTTCTTGTCAACGATACTGAAATCAGTAAACCCGGCACAATGGTAAAGCTCGATTCCGCCATACGCCTTCGCGATACTTTTCCTTACGTGAGCCGGGGAGCGCTTAAGCTTATACATGCCCTTGACAGCTTCCATTGCGAAGTCGGCGGCCATACGGCCATAGACATAGGCTCATCCACCGGGGGGTTCACCCAGGTGCTTCTTGAAAGGGGGGCAAGCCATGTTTATTCGGTAGACTGCGGAACAAACCAGCTCGACTGGAAACTCAGGAGCGACCCGAGGGTGCATGTCATGGAGAACACAAACGCTAGAGACCTTGTCCCATCCTCCCTGGACCCGGCGCCGGATTTTGCCGTTATAGATATTTCATTCATTTCATTAACAAAGGTACTTGTCCCCTTGTGCGGCGTCCTGAAAACCCCGTTTACGATAATAGCTCTTATCAAACCCCAGTTCGAGCTTGAGAAAGCCAAAATCGGCAGGAGAGGGCTTGTCGATGAAAATTACAGGAATGAAGCTATAACACGCGTTCTTGATTTCGCAAAATCCCTGCCGCTAAAGGCAAGCGAAGTAATCACTTCCCCTATCAAAGGGGCCAAGAGCGGTAATGTCGAGTACCTGGTGAAATTTGACAGGTAAACTCAAAAGGCCATATTGCATAAATCTTCGGCAAGCCGTGGGCCCGCACCCTTGAAATTGGGCTTCTGAAGAGCCAAACCTCTCAGGCACTTCAAAAACATTACCGTAAAACAGTACCATGGGCGCTTTAAAACAGTACCTTCCCGTATATATAATATTTATTGTCAGATTAATGACGGCATAAATATTTCCGGAGGGTATGATGAGCAAATTAATTCCATTTTTGTTCGTGGCTTTATCAATTTCATTGTTTATCAATATGCAGGCATTTCCCCAGATTTCAACGGGAACCGGGACAAATGAATCAAGGGCCCCGGCCGCGGTTTTTTCGGCAGTCTATTCGCCGAGCATAGCGGGCTTTGGTGTGAGTGAGCCGGTTACTTACTGGCCTTTTTTCGATAATTTTTCAGCCTGCGGAAGTTTTAATGACCTGCTGCCTGATTCTCAGGGCCCTGACCTTGATCTGAACAGCGGTTTCTCTCATTATATAAGCATGGACCAATATGTCAATCCCGATGGATTGGCGGAAAGCGCGGATTGGCTGGAATGCCCCCAGTCATACGATATGGTATATTTAAACGCAAAATATATATTCCTCGATTACTTTTCATTCGCTGCCGGGATAAATTATATCCAGAACAGGACTTTGATCGCTACAAACTATGACAGTTCCCTCTGTGATTACAATATAACATCCCCCGGGCTGGTCTTCACTGTTGACATGAGGCACTCGTCCCTTGAGCACAGGAAAGCCGGTATGGCCTTACAGTACCCCGATGACGGCTTTATCAGTTCGACGGAATTAACCTATAATTCAGGTTATGATTTCAGTACCGGCCAGTCGAGCTGCTTCATAACAATATCCAACGATACCGCTTTTTATTTCCATCCCGCGGATGAATGGGTCCTTTACCTGGACATTAACGGCGAGGGCTTGACTGCCCCGGCGCCGTTAAACCAATATAAATTATTATCCATGGTTGTCGGGGGCTACCAGGTGGCCGGTGATTATAATGCTGATTACACGATGGAAGCAAGGTTCCTTTCAGGCTGGAGCGGAGATATAAATTTGCCGGGCAGCCGGTCCAATGATAATGTTATCGGATTATCACCTGGGGTTATAATCGGTTATAACGGGGGGGTAACGGGCAATTATACAAACCATGGAATGGTAAACCTGCAGTCATTTTATATCAGCCCTGATTTGGCTATTAAAAATAAAGGGGCATTGCTGGCGCTTTTTGCCCTTGATTTTGCTGTTTCAACGAGCCATATTTATAACATCGTGCTTTCCTGCAATTATGCTCTGGGCGCTGGAAAGCCAAATAATCATATATTTATGACCGGTATTAATTAGAGGAGTTGATAATGAAATTGATGTTGATGATTAAATTAAATATTCTGGTTTTGTTCCTGGCTTTCTTCGCAACGCGGCTTTATTGCTACACTGTTACCGATTTCAACAATGAGTCTTCCTCACTGCTGGCCCTGGAAAACAAAATGATTAAGTCGATCATCCCTTCTTTTATCGACATGCGGATAGCCGAGCCTTTTGTACCGGATGGGGGATATTCATTTTCAAGCAGCATTTCATACGGGACGGCGATATCTCCGTTTTTTGCTTACAATCTTCCCGATACTGCCGGTTACATGATGTTCCGGGACCAGACCAATATCTATGACGGGTACAGCGAGTTCGCGCCGGCTTTTTCCCTGAATAATGAAATGAAGCTTCCTGACAGCCTTTATTCGGCATTTAACCTGTCCTTCATGCCCGGGCTTTATATAGGCAACGCGACAAACTATAGCTTTAAATTAAACTTAAACCTATATTACAAGATATGCGATCAGGAGTCATCCTGGATAAGCATTTTAGCTGGAGGCGGATATGCCTATACAGCAGGGTCAGTGAATCGGGGCCTCAACCTTTCTTATAGCGATAGCAGCGGCCAGGCTTTTTATACAGGGGGCTTCTTTACAGGATGGAACTATAATGTAATCGATGCCGACTTTATGGCTTATAAAACTGTTTATTCTTTTTTAACACTTTATGGAAAGGCCGCATATTATTATATCAACGGGAGCGTTACATCGCAGCTGAACGGCGAATTTAATGCGGGTAATGTCAACATAACCCAGTCGGACAACACTCCGGGTTACGGAGTTGAACTTTCAGCGGGGATGAAAATAACATACGGAGGCCGATTTAATTTCAGCGTTGAAAGCGGCAGGGATTGGGAAAACCAGTCGATTTATGCAGACTGCGGATTCGGCATGGGATTTTAAAATCATACGGAGGTAATATTATGATTAAGGTGTTTTTACAAATTACGGGGTTATCTTTATTATTAACCATAATAATGGCAAGCCATTTAACGGCACAGACTGTGCGGTACTCTTATGTGACCGAGGCCGGTACGAATAAAGCGTACACGGGCATCAGTATAGATGATGCCGCTGACGGGTACATCATTCGCAATTTAAACCCGGACGGCAGCCTGCAGACAAACGAATTCTGCAGTCTCAACAGTTCATACGAGACTACAGGCTGGAGCAAGGCGTCAGATCCCGATAATTATTTTACGGCAAAGCGCCAGGGGAGCAATATTATAGTGAATGGAGTTATTAAAGGAAGGCCGTACAAAAAAATTGAGTACGCGGGTAATGATCCATGGCTTGAGGAGATGAATACCGGAATAGCCGAACTGGTTAAAACAGGCACGAGGGAGTTTTATTATTATTTCTTCAACCCGTCGGATGTTACTATGTACCTGAGGTTTAAAGGCACATATATGAAAGAAGAGATAATTTATGTGAACGGCCGGAAAATTGATGCGTTGAATTACAGGATTACTCCCGATGGCTGGATGGCCGCGTTATGGAGTGAAACGTCATGGTTTAGTAAAAGCGATGGGCTTTTTGTGAAAAACGAACAGAAAATGGCTAATATGAGCGCTTTTGTTGAATTATTATCTGTAACAAGCAATTAAATTGTAAATTATTAATATGATAATATAAAATATTATTAAAGGGGAGTAATGATTATGCAGTTCAATAAGATATATATTATTATAATGTCAGTTATAGCGGTTTCCGGGTGCTCAATAATCGGCGGCGGGAACAATCCTGTCCCTGTAAGGAAAGCGGACATAACCGACGGGGAATTCCTGGTTTACGGGAATTATACAGGCGGTGAAAAAACAGGCATTGAAAATATAGTCATCAGGCTGGAAAAAGGCGATAAAGCTATATTGTATATTGAAGATACTAACAGCGAAGAAAACATGCCGGTATATTATACCAATTACAGGGAACAGATAGAAGTTTCATTGACAGCCGGGTCGATGATAAAAATCCATAAATCCTGGCTTGATGATATGAAAAAAGCAAACCTGAAGGGTTTATGCGGCAATGATATAGAAATCAGTACAAACGATCTCGCGGCCTACTGTAAAAATTATAACTGGGACGGATATCAGGTCACGACACAGACAAGCCGTCTGCCGGTAAAAAAAGGCTACTCATATTGGGACCCTGATTCAATAATAACCGGTATGCGTTTTCTTGATATGACCAAACCAGGCATAATTTACACGGTTCTGCCCCAGATAGCCAAAGAGCCCATACCGGTAAGCTTTAAATATTATGGAGATGTTACGGTTAATGTACCCGGGGGGAAATTCGTTACCGGCAAGTACGGTTATTCCATATCGGATCCTTTCATGGCAAAGCTTATAGGAGGCTTCCATGACACTTCCCTGGATTTTATATATATGGAGAAAAGCACCCGCGGTTTGTTTGTGGAATCTGTAACTTCAGGCAATTACACAAAACTTGAAAAAGACGGAATATGGAAATGATATACAGGATCAAGATCAGGGGCCAATTAGGTCCTGAATGGACCGGCTGGTTCGCCGGCATGGTTATATCTCTTGAAGATAACGGCCATACAATTTTATCCGGCCAGGTGAAGGATCAGGCGGTTCTGTACGGCCTTCTTAAAAAGGTCAGGGACCTTGGCATGCCTTTGGTTTCGGTCAGCTCATCAGAACAGAATAATTTTTCGCCTGACCCGGCCCGGGACTGATATTTATGAATGCGGGCTTGCCTCGTGTTTGTTGAAATAGAAACAGAAACTTAATATAATATTGGTTGGTACGTTAAAATATAGGAAGACAGGCTATGAACAAAGAAGAACAGGTCATTATGGGTTTCAGGGAATTATTAAATAAGATGGATTTGCTTAATATGTTTAAGATGAAAGACATTCTTAAGAGTTATAAGCCTTCTGAAGTACACTGCATCGAATTCATTGGAAATAATTCGGATCCCAATGTGACAAAACTTGCCGAGTCCTTTTACGTGACCAGGGGCGCCATCAGTAAAATAACCAAGAAGCTCATAAAAAAAGGGATTATCGAAAGCTACCGGAAACCGGAAAACAAAA